>OGEO01000050.1_pt1 | contig 137106 bp, 205 predicted proteins | sample 1570661 | NCBI WGS metagenome assembly OGEO01 (sample SAMEA2582142, study PRJEB24529) | metagenome | biome: Human gut stool | place: China | collected 2011
CCACACCAATAGGAAACAACCCGATGGTTGGTATGACTGTTGCTGTAGCAGTTGCTGTTGAGGAAGCAGCAAAGGCTGGCAAATTCTAAGAATAAGTCAATATAATCGTAAAAAATAGGAGATATTCACAAATAATTGTGTTTATCTCCTATTTTTATTTTGCCCACAAACTATACACAGAGGTCTTGCCCACATTTTGCCCACACAAAAACTAACTTGTGGGCAAAAATATAATGCTTATGTTAAAATTACAGATTTATTTTTTATAAATATTCATTAATACATTTAGCCCCTCTTTTGACATAGTATCTGTTAGATGATCAGTATATACTTTCGTTGTATCAATCTTTACATGTCCAAGTCTATTCTTAATATATAAGAAAGGTGCTTTTTGTTCCAACAACATTGTAGCATGAGTATGTCTTAAAGAATGAAAATCAAATTCTTTAAAATCTAATTGCTTATGAATTACAGAAGAAACATGTTGCATTGTTCTAGGAGTAACATATTCACCAGACTCCCTTCTGTTTACAAAATTAACTTTAAATTCTGTCTCATCTAATCCAATCGGATTTATTTCCATATTTTCTTCATGATTCTTTTCTAATGGATTATATTTACAATAATAGTTATAATATCTTTTATCATAATATTCTCTGGCTTTAATTTGTTTCTCTTTTTCTTCAATCAAATCAGCTAATAATTCATCATCTAAATCAATTGTTCTATAACTATCATACTTTGGAGTTGAGAAATACCAATACCCACCGCCAGTTTCTTTTGTACCATTTTGTTTTAATTTTTCTTCCTTTGTTCTGTTTTTATTTGGCATCCATTGTACTTGTCTATTTACAGTTAATGTTTTATTTTCAAAGTCAATATCTTCCCAAACAAGCCCGAATGTTTCGCCCAATCGCAAGCCACAATGATATGCAATCATCAATGGAATATAAGCAGAAGATCCCTTTGGAAATCTATCAAATATCTTTTCCATCATTTCCTTTGGAATAAAAACATGATTATCAGTTCTTGGCTTTACTTCTGTTCTTTTTGGAATTTTTAATTTATAAGCAGGAGATGATTTTATTATTTTGTTCATCTCACCCCAATCAAATATAGAGTTAATTAGTCCTTTAACACTAGCAAGCGTATTCTTTGAAAATCCTTTGTTAGCCATGTCGGTTATTAATTCTTGCAATTGTAATCTTGTAACAGATTTAGCCATATATTTGCCAATTACAGGCTTTATATAGAGTCTTATTTTCTTTTCATATCCATCAATTGTTTGTGCTTGCAAATCAGTTTTTCCATACTCTTCGAGCCATTTATCACACAAATCTGATACTGACATTTCAGATGGAACAACAAATTCTCCACAATTTTCATATTGTTCAAGTGCTTCACGTCCAGCTTTGAGAGCTTCCGCTTTTGTTTTAAAACCACTCTTTGATTTCTGTTGTCTTTTTCCATTAATCGAAGCAAGAGTTATTCTGTATTCCCAACTTGCACCAGATGGTCTTTTTCTTGCACTAACATCTCCCATAAAAATCCCTCCATTTATTTAATTTATATTATCCAAGTAATCCCAAGGTAGTATTATATAATAACATGTAAAACCATCGGGTTCAACTCTTATTGCAAAAATCGTAAAAAAATGGGGAATAGAAGAGTATTAAATCTCAACTATTCCCCATAATATTGTTTATAGAAAATTAATTTCTTGCACCGTCAGAATCAAAAGAATATGACTTGCCACCGATAATTAATGTTTCACCACAAGCCATTGTCCCATCATCCTTCAGATAGAACCAATTTCCTCTGTCCTTAATCCAATGATTTTTCATCATAGCTCCTATAGGTAGACAATTTTTATCTTTATTGTACCAATACCATTTACCATCTTTTTTTAACCAACCAGTTACCATAGCACATCCTGGAACACCACTAACCTCTCCACTTGATGCAAAGTAGTATTCGTTTTCTCCGTCTTCAAATCTTCCGATCTTTGCTGAACCTGTTTGATGGCTACCTTCCCAATTAGTTCTCAAGTAATACCAATAACCATCGATACTCTGCCAACCTGTCAACATTACACCCGAATCATCAAGATAATACCAATCGTTATCAACGTATACCCAACCAGTTCTCATTGCGCATGAATCGTCAAAGTAGTACCATTTCCAATTAATACTTCTCCAAGAATTTCTAATGGCATAACCATTTCCGTCAAAGTAGTACCATGTTCCACTAATTTTCATCCAATCGTTTTTCGGATAAGTACCATCTGCATTCTGATACCACCAGCCAGTGTCGTCTTTTACCCATTTAGCTTTTTTAGTTTGTGTGATGTTTTTATTAAGAATTCCAGCAACGATTGCTTCTGCACACTTATCTACATCCCAAGCTGCTTTATCTGTTGCACTATCTACGAAGCAACATTCAATCAAGATTGCAGGACTATTTGTGTTTCTAAGAACATAAAGGTCTTTCATGTACTTTGTTCCACGATTTCTGATTCCAAGTGTAGAAGAAATATTTGCACAAATTCTATCAGAGATAGCAGCGGTATTGCTGTTATAGTTCTCAACTTCTACACCAGTTCCACCACCTGCATTCAAGTGAATAGAAACGTCAAGATCTACTTTATGTGCATTGCACTTTCTCACAATTGTACTAAGATTCTGTCCCTGAGTTCTTCCAGAGTCATCTGTGCAGTCGTAAACTGTATGTCCTTCTGCTCTTAAAAGTTCTATGACTTTGTTCTTAACTTTACGGTCTTCATTAACTTCATCAAGGAGTCCCGATGCACCCCTACAAACTAATGAGTGTCCTCCGTGTACGTTATATGTTGCCATAACAATACCTCCTATAAAATAAAAAAAGAGAGTAGAAATTAATCTACTCTCGGTTAATAAGTTCTGTATTTAATTATTTTGCTAATGCTTTTTCCACTTTCTTTCTCCAAAGTCTTGGCACATCTTCAAGCACCCAAGCATTTCCTGTCTTTTCGTTAATAACTTCGTTTTGAATTTTATCAACATAGAAATTTACCATAATCTTATACCCCCTCTGGTGTAATTTCAGATACTACATCGCCAAGGTCAGCGATTGCTGAATCCTGAATAGCCTGTCCTCTCTGAAGTTCTCTGATTGCGATATCATTATCTGTCATTTCTGTCAGAGCAATTGTAACAACAACCTTTCCTTCTTCGTTTGTATACACGTCTTCAAATGCTTTAGAAACTAACTTAAGATTTGTGTATTCACCATTAATCTGATCGTCAATCATAAAAGTAACTTTCTCAAGATTTCCTTCTTTCAAGAAAGCATCTTCAATTGGCTTTAAAGCCTCGTAAGAATCAACAGTGATTGTCACTGCACCAATACCAGTTCCTTCAGCAATTTCGTAAGTTGTTTTGTCTTTTAAAATAATTTTGTTCATACAAAAACCTCCTCTAATTTTTAAAAGATTTATAAAGTTACTAGGTTTGCTAAACCACACTTTAGAATTTTAAACGGTATATTTTTTGTTGAAATTTGTATGGTTTTGTAACTTTAAATGTTATGACAATAGTATTTAATATTACTATTGATATGAAAAACAATTATATTTTTACAAAAATCATTGAATTTAACGTGTTTTAAAATTCTAAAGTGTGGTTTAGTGTACTTGCATCAGTAAAAATATCCATATTAATTCGCTTTGCATATATTATAAAAATGACTAAGAGTATAAAATAATATAAAGTATAAAATTGGAAGGTGGATAAAATATGGATGCTAAAGTACAAGTCATAAATAATGTTTTGTCGTCATTAAAAGATTTGGATCAAAACACTTTAGATAAGATAGAGAATATCTTATACATAAATTTTGAAAAATATAAGATTGAAGAAAAATATACTGAAGTAATAGTACACGATGATTCAAATCTCGGATTAATTAAAAAGTTTATTGCCACCAAAAAGCTTGAGGTAAATCAGTAAAAACTTTGAAGAAGTACCAGACAGAGCTTGAAAAGTTGCATTACTTCCTAGGTAAAAGTTTTTATAAAATAAATATATACGACCTTAGATATTTTCTCGCTCAATATAAAGAGCATAGAAAAATAAGTAATAGGACGTTAGATAATATGAGAAAAACTATTTCCCGTTTTTTCTCTTGGATGAGTGATGAAGGTCATATATCATATAACCCTGCAAAAGCATTAAAACGAATCAAATACACGAAGACAGTCAAAAAACCATTCTCGATTGTAGAGCGTGAAAAATTAAAAAATACATGTATAAATCGTCGTGATTTGGCGTTAGTTGAATTTTTATATGCGTCAGGTTTAAGAGTATCTGAGGCAATTTCTATAGATATCAGCAATATTGATTTTATTTCTCGTGAAGCAACAAACTTGACTGGTTATGGTTTCTTTATCACAATAAAATATGTAAAAAATCTTAATTATAATAAGATTAAACATATAATGTTCAAAGTGGAGTTTGTATTTCTCCACTTTGAACATTTATTTGATTTCATATAATAACAAATCAAAAATAAAATTATTCTATTATGTATGATCCACTAACAACTACTTTACCTTCGCTTTTTATATCACTTACCATTGCTGTCCATGTACGTGCTTCTTGTGATACAAAAAACAAAATGCTTTGAGTACTGTGGATTGCACCAACTTTTATTGTAGTCCAGTTGTCATTGTTCGATTTAAGTTGACATTTTTGATATCCAGATGAAAATGTACAGTCATCTTTAGTTTTATAAGGAAGACAAGGAATTTCTAAATACGATTCTAAATTTTCTACTGTTAAATATATGGTGACATTAAATGTTACTAGTTTTCCAACTTTTATATAGTATCCTTCGGTATGCGTACAACCATTACACGGTTTAAGCAAACCCATTGTTCCAGTTTCATAACTAAAAGTGGAGTTTAGTGTAGTAATACTATCATTCAATGTCTTACCTTGTCTAGCATCAAGAACATAACCGTCTGTGGTTGTAGTTAAATTATTTGCTACCGTAGATGTTGACCCAGTTTTCAATCCATTGAGCTTTGTTGTATGCCCACTTACTGTCTTCGATAAATTAAATGCAGATGATTTGATTGAAGCAATTTCTGTTTCTACAGAATTACCATTATCTAAAGAAACAAGACTTGCAAGTGTTCTTGGAAGTAGTTTAAGATATCCTGTACTAGTTTTCATATATAGATATCCTTTTTTAACTGTTGATAAAATTGACATGAAATTCTCCTTTCATTTATATATTTTTACATAGCAAAAAGAAGTCAATTCATGTATGACTCCTTTACATTTATAAAGTTATCTATTTTATTCTTCTTTAAACCAAATGTCTCCATTATTTTGACCACTTGGTTCTGTTGATTGACACACAAATCCAACAGCACCCAAATTAAATCGACCTCTAGCGGCAGTAGCAGAACCAGTACCTCCCTTTGAAACTGCAAGTGTTCCAGTAATAGAACTAAGAGTATATGTGGTGTTATTGTCATTACCCCAAACAGCAGTACCATCAGAAGACCATCGAAGAATTTGTCCAGAAGACCCACCAGAAGGAATATGTTTGTTTCCAGATGTTGTTGGGTGCGAATATACAGTATCAGTAAATTTTGCACCAGATGGAACATTAGAATTAACAGTATAATTATTTACCTTTGAAGCATTTCCTGCTGAATTAGCATAGCTAACTGTTCCACCATCTGAAGCCACGACAACAGATGTATACGCTTGAGAATGTAAAGTGGTCGCAGCTGCGCTTGTTGAAACATAAGATTCTGTAGAAGCTTTTTTGTCACTTGTTGTTGTACCATTTGCTTCTGCTGAATTAATCAAAGTCCAAGTACGAGATATGTTTCCTCTCGCTCCTGATGCAAGATTCCTAATTACAGTTCCAGCATATGTTCCAGAAGTTTTAAAGAAAGCATCCGCATATGTTTTACCAAAAACATTATATAAACCAATTTGGACACAATCTACTTTCAAGTCACATCTTGCCAACCATTTTGCTTCTACGGTAGAGACAGAAGAAGAGTTATTTGTTTGTAATGAGATTCTAACAATTCCCCAACCTCCGCCATTATAATCTTGTGTTATTAAAAACGTAGAAGTTTTATCAATATATGAGCTTGTTTGCGTGTCGATTTTTGCGAATCTATGATATGGATAATTATTTGTATTTCCAACACTAATACTAGAATTATAGTATCTTAGACTAGCATTACTATTTGCAGATCCGTCATAAGAAAAACTCATTACAAAGTCTTCAGTGTTAGATACAGTTCTTGCTGTTGCTAATTTTACAGCACTGTTTGCACTTCCGCCTGCCGAATTAGATCCTGCGTAGTTATGAGTGTGACCAGCTGTCGCAAATTGAGACTTTGCTACAGCTCTCAATTCATATCCGTTCCAACCAGCAAGCCATGCATAATCACCATAGTTCATACCTGCTTTAGAATAAGCGAAAGTTGTGTTAGATGAATTATTACCTGCATCTTTAACATAGTTATGAGTATGTCCACTTGCAGATGCACCAACGTCACTTGCATTCAAAGAAATATTTGCAGATAACGCTTTTCCATTTACAGTCCTTGAAGCAGGAACATAAGATGCAAATTTGTCGTTCAATACTTTACCTTGTGCCGCACTTAAGCTATCAGTAGTAGAAGAAGAGGTAAGGTTATCTTGGATTCCACGCCATGTGTTTGTATTGTTGTCTGTAAGTTCAATTGTGGTTGCTCCAGACTGATTAGTCGTAAATGATCCTTTTACAGCTCCAGCCTGTTTTATTGTAATTGTTCCATTACCCACACTTGGAATAGTAGGTTTATTGGAAAGGTCGTTGTAAGAACCACTTGTGGCAACTTTAGCGAGTCCCTTTTTTATATATTCTAGCAAAGCTTTTACAGGTCTACGGTGATAAGTGGTAGTAGTTGTTCCACCTCCAGCGTATTGTGACACAAAATAATCATCATCTGTTGGTGTGGAACTGTCAATAGATAATGTATTTATCATTGTAGACAAATCATGAGTATGGTTTGTATTTGATTTACCTGCCAAAGCTGAATTTACAACTTTATTTTGTACTGGATTTGTTGATGATGAACTCAACGAACTGTCTACGGTTGTTTTATTTGCACCTGATGCGATACCGTTTAATTTTGTACGATCAGCAGAAGTCATAGCCTCATAATATGGTAAAGCACTCCAAGTATTTTTTCCATCACCAATCTTGTATTTACCTGTTCCATCTGTAATGGCACGTTCACCTTTTAAAAGAACAGGATTTTTGGAAGTCCAATTTGCTTCCGTGTCAGACCTATCTTTTATTCTGACGTTAATAGTATTGTCAGCCATTTTAACCTCCTTTTATAGCGAAAAGGAGACTATATAAAACAGCCTCCTTATATTATTTATTTTATAATATCTTTTAAATTAAGCTCCACCACCATCAAGAATGAAGTCATTCGCACCCTGACAGATAAAATCAGTAGAAACATTACAAGCGGCAGGAACACCATTTGCAAAGTAAACTGGATGTACAGTTGATCCTGCATTTGTACCTAATTTACTTGCTGTACTAGCGCTACCAGCACTTGTAGCATATTTGACAGACTTATTTGCATCGGCAGTATTGTCAACATTTCCAAGCCCAACTTCAGATTTTGTGTAAGTTGGTTTTGTAGCTGCTTTCGCCCAAGCCTTAACATCAGACGCAGGAAGCGTTGTTGGATAAGCCGGAAGAGTAACAGTTGTTCCAGATTTATATTCGGTTGTTCCAATTTTAACAGACTGAACTGCACTATCTGCTTTTGTTCCTTGGGCAGCAGTTGCATAATTTTTAGCTAGTCCATTTGCATAAGTTTTAGCAGCGGACAAAGCATCGGCTTCGGATTGATCTGCATAAGCTTTTGTTGCGTAATTTGTAAGATCGACGGCAGAGTCACCAATCTTTTCGAACTTCTTTGTTTCCCCACTTACAACAAGCATATACTCATCATAGCCATTATAGTCACCAGAACCAACTGCTCCGGCTGCCTTTGCTACCATGTAAATAGTATGTTCATCTGCTTTTGCTACTTCTGGAAGTGCCGACACAATAGAACGTTTAAGATGTCCTGCATTTGCAACTGCACTTGAAATTTTAGAGTCAGTTTGGCTTTTGGTATATGCATCGCCTATTCCAAAGCCAGCAAGTGTTGTTGGGTTTGACCCGGCTGTAACATGTCCTTGTGCGTTTACTGTAACAGATTTATATGTTCCAGCACTAACTCCTGAATTTGGGTGAGAATATTTTGTGTCAGTATCAGACGAAGTAATAATGATTGCTCCATTAGCGTCCGTTGTTACTTTTGTTGCACCTGCACCTTTTACAACGATTGACTGTTTAGATAAATCTAAATTATTTGTAAGGTCTAATGTTGCATTTCCATTTGTTGCACTAGCAGGTGTTCCTAATTTATAAGTTGTGTCCTTATAAGATGTAATAAAACCTTTGTCGTTTGTTAACTGACTTGTCTTTGTAGGAACGGTAATATCTACAGCCTTTTCATTTGGTGTAAGTGCCGCCCCGTTCACTTTTACTGTTTCAATTACGTTTGCCTGTGCGTTGCTAGGTGCGTGAGCAGCCTTAGAGTGATTAAACGCAGCGTCGTAATTTGATTTAAGTCCAGTTGTAAACGAGGCTGTAATTGCATCCAAAATAGCTTTATTACTGTGTGTATGCTTTGCAGCATTTACCGCTGAATTGATTGCATTTGTAATTTCTGTTGGTGTGTTTGTGATATAAGGAAGATTAGCGAATGTATCTACACCATTACCAATCTTTACTTTTGGCTCTCCATTTTCCGGAAACTCAATTGCGTATTCACCTTTAAGAATAACTTTTTGAGAAGTCCCCCAATTGGCAGTTGTATCATTACAAATGACAATTCTCGTATTTAAAGTATTATTTGCCATTGTTTTCTCCATTCCAAAATAGAGACTCTAAATAGTAGAGTCTCCACAATTTATAATTTTAATTTCATTATAGTCACTTCCGATACAATAATATTTAGAATTATCATTATCCCAACGGTATGTTTTATTTTCTTTGGAAGCAATATAAATAAAAGATTCGTTTCCTACCGTTGGAAACGAATAGATTGTGTCTTCTGTAATTATCGGAGATTTATTAAGCTCCACCCACTCTCCATTAAAAAAACAGAGAGTGTTTGGCAATAACAAATATATTTTATTGCTTAGTGGAGCAAGTGGAAGTTCAGAGCAAGTAACAATATCAGAAGACATTTTTATTCTTGTAGTCGCATCATCTTTGTAAAAACTCCCTGTATCTTTACAAAAAATTAACTGACCATTTGTAATAGGGATGTCAGACAAACGAGATTGCGACACTTCTGTAAGTGATAAAACGCTCATGTTTCCTCCTTTTTACATTCCTCATATTAAGGAAGAACTTAGGCGATTTCAGACCATGTGAGAGCAGCTTCTGTAGCTTTTACTCTTGTATCCATAGCTCCATTGAGTCCATCAGCGTAAGCTTTTGCATCGTTAAGAGCTTTTGTTGCTTTTCCCTGTGCATCTGTAGCAGCAGCGTCAATAGCAGCCTGCTTTGCATCAGAGATTGCTGTGTTGATTGTGTTGACTTTTTCATCAATCTGAGCTTTTGTATAGTAATCCTCAAGAGATTTTGTTACTTCTGCAAATTTATCATTAATTGCCTTTGTTACTGCTTCTGTTGTAGCATAAGCAGAAAGGTCAATTGTAAAACCAAGAAGTTCCCACTCTGTTCCAGTGTATACATACTCTTTGCCATCATCATTTGTATGCCATACATCACCAACTGCCATATCTTTGAGAGCTTTAACTTCTTCAAGATTCTCTTTTGCACCTTTGAATCTGAATACAGACGCAACCTTAGAATCGATTTCCTGTTGAAGTGCTTTCTTTGCAGCTTCTACTTTTGATGTAGCATCTTTAGCTGCTGTATCTGTAGCTGAAGAAATAGCAGCATCTTTAGCAGCATCAATCTTAGCCTGAAGCTGTTCAGCAGTCTCCATTCCAGCAACTTTCTTAGCAACATATGCCTTAACAGCAGCCTGTGTTACAACCTTTGCATCGTTATCCGTTCCGTCACCAATTTCTCCGACTGTACCTACAGCAAGGTCAACATAATCTGTTCCTGTGTAGATTTTTGCTGAAAAGTCATCAAGAACATAGATAATTCCCTGAGATGGTGTCTCTGGAAGTGCAGAAACTTTCACAACTTTCTGGCTGTAAACTTTGTCACCTTTGAAAATCTGACCGTCTGCAAAATACAGTGTATCGTTATCTTTTGCAGCGATTGCGTTATATTTAGCGAGTGTACCAAATTTAAAATTAATTACGTTATTCATAATGTGTGTCTCCTTTTTTAATTAAATTAAAATTCTGTCCATGTCATTCCGTTAGACACAGTTGTTACAATTGGTTCAACTGTGAAAGCTGATTCGCTCTGCTGAACCGTATAAGTGTAGTACTTACCATCAGAAGCATTCTTAATAGAAATTGGCTGTCCTGCATATGTGTCAGAATTCTGATTAATTCCTGTAGTAGCTTCTTCAACGCTATTGAAAGTTAAAACTCTTGGTCTGATAACCTGTTTTGATTTATCATCTTTGATATAAAATAACTCAGATGTGTCCTTTGTAAGAACCAAATCTCTTTCATCAATCTTGCCACTTTCAATAGCACTATCAATGTTAGAAAGATTACCATAACCAAATTTCATAGCTTCTTTTGCCATTTGCGTGTTCCTCCTTTCTACTAAAATTCAACAACTTTAATATTCTCAGTAACTCCACCGCCTTGTATATTTGCCTGTGAGAGGTCAATTTTGTCCCCAATAGGAGTTCCTTTACTAAGTAACTGAAGAATACTATCTTTAAGAGATAGGTTGTCTGCTTTTGTATCATCAAAGTCACCAAGCAACTCGATTAACTGTTGAATCATAGCATCTGCCTTAAGAAGACGCTGATCAATTCCAAGTAGAGCTTCATCTGGGATAAAGTCGCTCCATGCTTCAATAGGGGTAATAGTAATAGTTGTCTTGCCCGTTCTACGAACACGCTGCACAAGTTCGCCATCATCACCCATTTCTACTTTTGTAAATACAAGTTGAACCTCAATTTTTCCAGGTTCTTTTGTAAGTGCTGTATCGAAAGGAATTTTATACTCAAGATAATCTTTATATGTATCCCTTGAAAGAACCAAAGATTCTGTACGGTAAGATTTGCTAACTGGAAGTATATATTCCATTGTTGCTGTAAACTCAGCCATATTAGCTCCCTTATAATCTGGTTCTACTAGAAAATGAAAATTGTCCACAAGCTTACTTCTACACATAATTCTTTCCTGCTTTGAAGCAATTAACTCATTATCGCTTTTTAACAATATCGTATAAATAATAATCACCTACTTTCCATGTGTTATATACTCATACTCTTCATCTGTAATTACTTTTGATTCGAGTAATTTGTTTAATTTAAAAATTGCAATTTCACCATTTTTATAAAGTCGTTTTAAACTTTCTACAAACTGACTCATAGAACACCTCCATTAAGTAGGCTTAATGTATATGCATCTATAATTTCTTCTGGAGTCTTCATGCCAAGTGGCTTTAATTGTTCGTACTCGTACTTGTCAATTTCTATGAGACTAACAGTATCAACTCCCTCTTTGTTAATAGATGGATATGTGTCAACATGCCAAATAGTATTCATATCAGACGACATAACTCCTTGTGCATGTTCTTCATCACATAACAGAAATACGTCATTCTTTTTTTGATATTCGACATAAATTAACTTATCTAGGAGGTCAATTGTTCTTTTGTTTATCATTACTTTGTAATACATAAGTTCCTCCATAACAAAAGAGATGGAAGATTAAACAACCATCTCTTTTTAATAAATATTAAATAGACTACATTAAACGAATTCCGTTCTGTTCATAAGGATAGTAGTATCCAGATACAGAACCATTTTCTTCAACACGGAAATAATATCCGTTATATTGATAGTTAGGTGAACGAGTCCAATAGGACATAGCATTTCCGTCACTTGTTCTACATATTCTACTTTGGTTTGTTGTTAGATACTGAATAGATGAACCTTCGTACACATAAGGTTCTGTATTCATTTGCGGTTCTACCTCATAAATAGATGGAATATGGAAGTAGTTGTCAGAAGATGAAATTTCTGTTGATTTATCTCCGACAGAAGAGTTAATCTTAACCTTTTTGACTAACTGTTTCCACTGAATATCCAAACCATCAAGAACTCTTGTATTTAAATACGCAGGAAGTGTACATTTTGCATACCCACCTGTGTTTGTAGAAGATCCGCTAAGTGTCTTTTTCTGATTCAATAAGTTCTTGGAAAGGAATGTCATAGAACTTCTCTTTGACGAATTATCAGACAAGTAATATCTCTTAAATCCACACATCTCAAATTCAAGAGATTCATGTGTCCACGACACAAGCTGTTTACATGCATCATCACCAATATCTGCATACCAAACTTTGCTCCAGAAAATAGTTCCAGTTGCATAATTTTCATATGCTCCATCGTCTGCTCTACTACATCCAAATACAATTGGGGCAGTAGTAGAAGTGCTTCTATTTTTGGTCAGTTCTATATAAGTGGATTTATCGCCAGAAAGATTAGAATTATACACATGAATTCCATTTTCTCCTTTGATATGTCTAATTACTATCATCTCACGATCACCAAAACTTGATGCGTTTGTTGATGATGTTCCCCATGTTAGTTTTGATCCACTGTTGTTCCATAGTTTAAATCCATTAACCCCATTTGTTTCAAAACACTGCATTAAAACTGAAGACTGCTGTGATGTTGAATTAAACACAAAGTCTGTTGCAAATACAAAATCTCTGTCTTTATCAAATAGAGTAATTCCTGTATCAACATAATTCGATCCATTAAATACTGTCTTTTCTGTGATAAGAACCTTTTGTTCAACATCGCTGTAGTTATAATCATGACCAAACTGTAACTTGATAGAATCTTTCATATTCACATACTTAGACTCAAGACCAAGTTTAGTCATTGCATAAATTTCTACTGGACGAAGAGTTGATAATTCTTTATCTTTAAAATAATCCAATGTGTATTCGCAAGAATCATAAATTGCATTGATATCCTTATTCCCAGTAATAAGACCACTCTGATCCCATTCTTTAAACAAGTAATATTTGTATGCACTTTCCTCTGCAACATATGACGGAATTTCACCTTTATACTCTACATAAGTTCCATAATCACCGCTATATGTTTCTAATACATTTCCATGAGACATGTAACGTACAGTATATTTTCTTAAGCTTTCTGTATAAGTTGCTGTATAAGTTTGGTTAGCAAATACACTTACAAACTCAGCATCCCATCCACTAAATGTAAAGTCCGTACTAACCGTACTTTCCTTTGTAGGTGTCGCAATAGGATTATCCTTACGTGTTACTGGGTCAACTGGTTTTTCACCTTTGTCAACATACTGAACGTCAAGAGTTTCGCCATTGTCGTTCATAAATGTAACTGTGTACTGAGTAACTAATGTATTATATGTAATTTCAAGATCAGACCAAGCTTCTCTATATTTTGCAAGAATCTTTTCTTTCATAACAGGAACATGTACTCTTCCTGTCACAACAGATTGGTCTACATTGTAACCATTCTTGTCAATACCACCCATTTTATAGAGTTTTTCAAGTAAATCGACAGATTCAAGCTCCCAATTGATTCCTATAATTCTTGCACGATTAACTTTTGGTGATTTTCTTAAAATATCTGCACAATCAATTGTATTACAGTTTTCAACAATCATTGTTGTAATCTGGTCGTATCCTGCAATTGATAAATTATCAAGATATTTAAGATTACGCATATTGATAGAAGTAAGTGTGTTTGGAAGGAGTGCAGTTTTAATCTTTCCACCATTTGCAAATAGAACACCAGTTAAACCAGATCCTGTTGCATACAATTCTTTCAAGTTTCCGCATTTAGAAAGGTCTAAACTGCTCGAAAGATTTGGTGTATTTCGGACATCTAATTTCTCTAATAATTTATTGTTTCCAATTACAAGATTATTTAAGAATGTATTTGAGTATCCGTCTGTAGTATTACCAATAATAAGTTCTTTTAATCTTTCAGCTTTTGAAAAGTCATTATCATGGATATAACATGCAGATATATCACCCATAGATTGAATTCTTGATGCTCCATAAACAAGAACAGCAGTATCATCCATTTGTGTATATGGGCATTTAATGTCATATTGTTTTCCTGCTTTTGCACGAACTTGAGTAGGAGAAGAGTTACCGAACATCACAGACAGATACATGTCTGAATACGGTGTAAGGTGTAATGTGTAATCTGGTTTTACCATAGCTTCAACAGGAGTGTTACATCTAAACATAATCTGGTTTGACGTAGCTGTTGTTCCAATAAACTTTGTAGCCATGTACATTTCCTGATCACGTTCAAATTGTCTACGCTGATATTTCTTTTTGCCATTCATCATCTGCTCAAGAAAACGGGTATTTCCTTCTCTATATGGACGTTCGTATTTTCTTACATAATCAAGCCTCCATAGTTCTTCGCACCATTCATTCTGCTTTGAATCAAACTGATTAATTAAAGATGTTGCGCTCCAACAGTTTTTTGATTCACATGTTTGGAACATTGTACGAAGCTGGCTTTGCATCAAATCTCGAATTCTACAGAAAAATACAGAATCTGCTGCGTTGAAAATGTATCCAGAAGAAGGATCTCCATCTGTTCTATAATCGGTATCTTCCTTACCATATGTCATAGTAAGCTCGCCTGAATTATTGATCCCAAGTTGTGTATCCATATCGTATGCCCACAGATCAAATCGATATCCATTGTTGATTTTTGCTGCATTATCATCAACTGTATAGTAATTCGCTTTATCTCCCATAGAAGATGCTTCATCAGCTGTTACATAATGTTTAGCCCAATGCCAAAATGTGTTTTTGGCTCTATTATCAATCATTGTATATCTAAGAGTAAACAGATAGAAATACGTTGCGGAATCGACAATAAACCAGTTCTTTAAATTGTTTACAAACTCTTCATCGGTAGATGTAATTACAAATTCATAAAAATCTCTCCAAATTTGTCTATTGTTTGTTCTAATTCCTTCTTTTACTTCATCCGTTGACGTTGGTGTCCCATCCTTAGAATCGCCACAGCAATCATATCTAAATTCGAATGAACCATCCCAATCATTATAAAGAGCATCATAAGCTATATTGCCAGATGTCCATTCTGACTTTGATATAGGATATTTCATTGTTCCATCTAAATTATTTACACCAGTTTGGAATGTAGAGTTAGCAAGAGTATTATCACTGATTTCAATACAAAATTCTTTCATATCATCAGGGTCATATGCTCTTGTAACATCAGTCTTTTTTGAATCGCCAATATTTCCGAGCGCATAGTAATGCCAATCGCAATCTGAGAATTCTCTGTGAGTAGAAACATCAGGATCACTTTCCTTAATAAATACGACACAGTTTACAAACTCCATAGAGTTTTTGATTTTAGAGTCTCTTCTTGTTGCAGGAGTAGAGTATGGAAGATATGTATTATACCTATTTTGACCATAAGCATTGTTTACCATATCGGAGGATGCAACATTTACTTTAACGTTAAACCATCTGTTCGGCACAGAAGTTCTTGTTAATGAAACACTTCCTGTTCCATCTTCAATTCTAGTTCCATCACCTAAAGTTAAAATAGTTTTGTAATCTGGATCTAGCGGAATCTTACTTGTCACCTGATGGATTCCATCAAAACAACAAATTAAATCAATGTTTCTTCCAGACTCACCGTATTCATTTGAAGTAGTACCCTGTCCTGAGTGATATGCATTTTCAAATGTCCAGTTGTCCAATGTTGGATCACCGTTCTTATACAAACATTTAACAGTAGTATTTTTTACAAAATCTTTCTTATTGTTCGTAAAATGAGGAGCCTCAATCATGATAATTCTCATATTTGGACACGCTTCTGAAAGATGTTCTGGTGTAAGCATTTGGTTTTCATCATAAATTTGATTTCTCTTAAAACGGTCAATCATTTCTGTGGCAGTTCTTGCGTCAGCAATGAAGTTTGAAAGAATTGCTTTTGTTGTGAGAGAAGTATTATATGCTTTCATTCTATAAATAGCAACATCGCAATCATTACAACCAATCGTAATAGGTACAGGATTCTCCTGGGTAAATGAATAATCGGATGTATAACTCATTGGTCTACAAGGAGTACCATCTTCATAAGACATTACAATTGGAATATCCGAATCTTTACTAATGTTAAATTCCCATTCAATGATATCTTCTTCACTATATGGAACATAAAGTGATTTAGCACTAGATTTTATGTATGCTTCATGGACATTCATCTGAAGACCTATGTTACCTTCTTGACATGTTAAGAAAGTAGCGTCTGCCTTGGCTACGTTAGATGTTTTAAATACGAACTTAAATTCTTTTCCGTTACGTCTTGCATCATCTGCAAATAGATTGTATGAGATAGTAGAAGTAGTTCCGGCTTTTACTCCAAAATACTGATCACCATTTTCATCAATCTGATATCCACCATTTTCCCAATCAAAGTTTTCTGAGACAGTCATTTTAATATCAGGATAGTTTTCACAAACCCATAATCTGTTTGCATCATTATTTGATTTTCCAACTGGATTAAAATCAAACTGAAGCCCTGCTGTAATTGGTTCTACGTCAATATCAAGTTTTTCTACAACAACATTGATTGTTTTTACAACATCTCTACATTTAATTGTCAGTACATGAGAACCAACATCTGTAGGTTTATACTGCCATGTCTGTGTATTTGAATCTAATTGAAGCGTAGAAATTTTCTTACCATCAACAGAGAGTGTGACAGTAGGAGTTTCTGTCTTAGGATCATACACTGTATATATGATATTTTCTGTATCATACTGTTTAACTGTAAGATCTTTAGATACACATCCGATTACAGGAACATCTGATTCTGAATCGTACCAAATTACATCCTTATAAACATGATTTGATTCAACTGTACTTCCGTTAATCTCTGCTGTGATATATACTTCTACAAGATGTGCGCCATGTTCCTGTGGTTGAATATTATAAGACATCGGGATACCAGAAGATGTTGTTGTAATTTTACACAATTCTGTTCCGTCTAGTTTAAAATGAACGTCTTTTGAAATTGCACCATAAGGAGTATAATCAAAAGATACTGGTTCATTAATTGGATACGTTAATTTATCATTAAATGATGAATCTAAGCGGATATCGATTTTCTGAACTGTCCAAGATTTTGTAACAAGACTTCCTGCGTCATCTGTGATGGAGAGTAGTAATTTCTGAGAACCTAATGAGATATAATCTGTAGCATCAAATGTATTTTCTCCATTTACAGCAATTCCTGTTGCAATTGTCTGTTTTCCGATTTTCCATGTGTATGTGCCTTCGGATACAATATCTCCAGAAGAATCCTGACCAGAGAAATTATATTTGATAATTGCTTTGTCTGTTGTTGTTACAACAAGAGGGGATTTTGTTACATACTCAATTTTAAGAGTGCTTGTTGTAGAACCTCCGCCTCCTCCACCAGAAATTTTAAATGTGGCTTTTTGTGTACGTTGTTCCTCTTCAGTTCCTTCTTTTTCGATTTCCCAAAGAGTGTAAATATTATCATCACTATAAGTTGCATCATAAGTTTTTCCAGGATCTGTACTTAATTTCCCAATGGTATCTTCTAAACTAGCAACCTTAGTACCAACAGCAGCAATACTAGATTTGTTTGAACTAGCTGTCTGTTCAACTACGCCAATTTTTGTTGATAAATTTGATACATCAGACGCATCAGCCTTTGCTGTCAATAGTTGATTTGTAGCATCTTTGTCATAATATTTTGTCTTTAATGTTTCTGGTAAATCATCAATATTTTTATGAATTGCTTGCAAATCAGAATTGACTGTACTTTTGAAAGAATCAAGAGATTTTTGAATAGGAGTAGTAGCAGTGGAAATTTTCCCGTCTACAACTTTTCCATAAGATACAACCCATTCTTCTGATGGATCAGTGTTTAAAACAATATCTTTAATCTTTTTATCTCCATTGTAAAACGACATTGTTCTTGTATCTGAATTGTACTCAACATTAAATTTAGCCAAACCATCAATACTATTAATCTTGTTATATACATCCGTTAAGTCAATATTCTTTAATAAGTTATCAACTTCTGTTTTTGTATAATAAGATAGAAGATAAGATGCTATTCTAGTATCAAGACTTGTTGAGAGTTCTTCTTTTGCATTGTCAATAGTTCCTTGTAATTTATCAGCAGAAGCTTTTGCTTCTTTTGCAGATTCCTTTGCTTCATTAGCGGCGGTTTGCGCCTTACCAACTTCTTCCGTTACCTGTTTAAGAAATGTCATCATCCATCCTGTATCAGGAGTTGGTTCAACTGTCCCATTTCCTGATAATGATTCTTCAACATTAAATTTTGAATTTCTTGTAATTAATTTATAGCTATCACCTTTTTCATTAGTTCCGATTGACTGGATTTCAAATAAAACTTCACCTTTTGTTGCGCATACAGATGCAGGAATAATAACACCAAAATACAAATAAGAATCGTCATATTGAACATTTACTGGTGTCACATACACGTCTCCACCCAAAGGGGTAACGCAGTGCATTAACAATGTCATGTTTAATTGGTCAATATTATCATATCTACGAAACATTTTAAATGGAATATATTGAGAGTTTTCTTCCTGTGTAAGATTAATTTGAGAAGAGTCTAATGTAATATTCTTGTTTTCGTCAATGATACTAAAATTAGGATCATAATATTCCGTATATTTTACATACTTATCACTGTATGGCAATGATAAATCTGGCTGATCAGAAACAATGTTTTCTGCATTATATGCTTCTGTGTCATATGCTTCATATACAGGTTTTGCGCTTATAACGGCAGATTTTGTTTCAGCTTGCACTTTTTTTAAAGATTCTCCAAATGATAATGCCAAAATATCACCTCCATTTTTATTCTTCTAAGAGCCATAGACCACCGTTGCTTTGATTTTCTGGCTCATATTTACTTGCTATAACTTGATTTTCAAATATATTTACAATTTTTGTACTACTGTATGTTGTAATAGAACTTGTTATTTCATCGTTAATTGCAGATTTTAACTCTGTATTGAGTTTTGCCATAATATCGTCTACTTCTTTTTTTGCTGCGTTACATTTTTTAATTGCGTTTGCAGTATCATTTTGTCTTTTGTCTTCGGCAGACTTTCTGTCTTGTTCTGCGGCAACCCTTGAGTTTTCAGCATCGCCACGACTTTGTTCTGCATTTGCTCGTGCTAACTCAGAAGCCTTTCTTGTGTCCTCTTCAGTCTGTCTCTCTGTTTCGTTATCTTTCCTTATGTTTTCTGCATCAACTCTATCTTCTTCTTGTTTTGAAATTGTTTTATTTAATTCTTTAATTTCAACTATTTGTTCACGAGTTGTTTTAATAAGCTCATCTAATATTAAAAACTCATCTTTTGATACGAAGTTTATGTCATCGACTAAATTTTTCTGAACTTCTAATTTAAACGGAAAGGTTGTAATAATAGCAGCATTATTAATAATCTGTACTTCTCCAATGCATGTACCATATTCACAAAGAGTTTGTGATGTTGGCTGAAAAACCACCTCACCATTAATTAACGTTCCATAATTATAAATAGCCCTTCCAGATGGCTTTTCGAGATATATTCTAATATCCGTTGTCTCTAATGGAATTTCATAATCATCAAATATAAAATGAAATTCTCTATATGTATCGTATTGAACTGCTTTACCAATTGCTAAAATATCGTATTGCAATCTAATACGAATTGACTGTTGTAAAGTTGCCAAGTATCTCACTCCTTTCCGTTAATGTACTATTTATCTGTATTTAATGTTTCTTTATTGTCAGAGCAATCAACTGTAATATCATTATCTTGTGAATGATACTGCATTAATGATTGTCTGTATTCAATTTCAGAAGATGCAGAAACTTCACTCATAATATCTTTCATAATCGCTTCGATCAAGAAAGCTGGGAGTTGAAAACTATTAATTGCATTAACAAGTATTTCTCTACATTCTCTATATCTAACCGCCATTGGTTTCTCTAATTCTTTTTTATCCATTCTTATAATCCTTTCTTTTATACTGTCCCTACAAATCCTTTTGGAATTTTTGCAAACAATTCCTTATCAGCGTATATCTCCATGTAATTATTATTTATCTTCATAGATATTTTTGATGTAGAATCAGAAGTAACCACATTTGCCTTTTTGTCCCATATATCCTTTGTTGTAAATTTATTGGCTGTACATTCTCCATCATTGGTAACAACAAATTCCGCATTTAATCCATCTTTATTCATAGCACCTGCAAATAAGAAAGGTGTTACACCAGAACCAATTCCAGAATATTTTGTATCTGATTTCTTTAAAACCAATGGATTGTATAAATAAGAACCGCTTGCTGACAGTACACCTGTATTTGCTATTTTCATTCCTGATGTCGCACTCTCTGATGGCTCTGATCCAATAGTGCTTCCAGTTTTAAGTAATGCTTCAGTTCCTGATAGGTGATTAATATCAATCTTTACAGACTTGTCTAAAGTCAATGACGATGCGTTTACTTTTCCAACAAAATTTAATGCGTTATCAGCATCAAAATAAAATACTGGATTATCTTTTGCCTTTAACGTGAAAATAGACGTATCTTTGTTTGATATAAGAATTGTATTGTTTCCATTTGTTTCATTTAGTCCAGTACCAGAAATAACAAGCTTTGTTGCCGTTACATTACCAGTATAAGAAAGGTCTCCATCATCTGTTACTGAAAAAACTGGCACACCATTCTTTTGAATTGATAACAACGACTTCATGTTCGGATCAACAGTAAAAGTATTTGTTCCATTTGTAATATTCAAACCATTCTTATCATCGAATGTCATAGTACCTTTTTTATTATAGATACCAATTTCATCACTTAACATTACCCCACCAACTAATTGTCTTGCGATAAGTCCATGCCCAATTTCCATCTGTTTTGTTTTTGGGTTGTAATATTCAAACTCTCCAAAAGCTGCACTGGCTGTTTCCCAATTATTAGTCGTATATGCAATAATATTACTTATTAATTTAATCTGAACAGGAGAGTACTGGCTAAGTTCTTCTTCCCATTTTCTAAGTAAGATACCGTGTTTATCAATTAAGACATCGGAATTTGCACCGGAAGTAATTTTTGTTGTGGTTGCATTAATTCCTTCTTCCAACCATCCCTCAATGGTTTCTGTTGTTTTAGTTGACTTTTCTGCCTGTTGTTTAACCGAATTATAAGATGTAGCCATTGACTTACTTTGTTCTATCACTGATGCAACATCATTAATGATTCCCCATTTCTTAGTAGCGTCTGAAAAATCAACTGAAATAGAATCGAAGTTATCAAAATCTAATTGATAACTCATAAGCCTTAGTTTGTAGACAACATCATCTATTTCAACTCTCATCCAGTTCCCGGTCTTAAAATAATCGGTTATTTTTTCAAATCCTTTCATAGCAAAAAGATTCTTTAATGTTGTTGAAATAGTATTATTTAGCTCTGCTGATTTTTTGATATCTTTTGTCGCAGCTTCTATAAATTTATTTGCATTGTCAAACAATTCTTTATTTGATAAACCATCAGATATATAATTGTCATTCGACCAAACGTCTTCTCTGATATGAAGATTTAATTCAGCCCATGAGTCACCAATGTAATCTCTAAATGATAGTTCCTTATTAATAGACTCTCTGTTATCTACAATATAATTTCTTAATCCATACTGAATAATATCTCCATTTTCATCTTGGATGCCTTCAATAACTGCTACTTCTGATTCTCTAAGTAACAATTCCTCGTTAATCAATACCTTCTTTTGATACATTGGAAGATATAATTTTTGATATAAATTACCCTCTGTATATTTCCACGAATCTTCTTCACTTGCACCTTGTTCAATCATTACATTAAGACAAGCTTCGCAAGAATCATTTAATATCTGTAAGTTTGAATAACTGTACTGATGTAACGACTGTGAAAATTTTTCCTCATCTTGTTTAAACAAAGTAATAATTCCTTTGTTCTCATCTTTGTTTTTTGTAAGTACCTTGTCAATCTGTTGCTTGATGAAGTTTTCATAATCTCCATTAAACATAATTGTAAGTTTGTCTGTATCGGCAGTTTCTTCTTCATCATAATAACTTTGAACAGTCAATGTTCCAGTCCATGTAAGTCCATCAAGAGAAGAATTCTTTACTTTAACCCTGTATTTAGCTGTGTCAATAAACACCTTGCAATAATTAATAATTGCGCTATTTGCAGTTGCCAAAGAAATGTATTCTAATTTTTCTATTGAAATAGGAGATAGTGTCTCAGAAGTAAGAAGTGCTGCTTGTTTACTTGCAGACGTTTCTGATATTTGTACGCTTGGTGCGAGACTATTATATAAGAATCCATAGAAATCAATACAATCATAGTAGATTTTGATTAGCTGTGAATAGCCTTTGATCGGCACTGAAATTTCTTCCAGTGTCTTATCATATATTTTATATTTTGCAATTAATGAATTATATTTATCAATTATGTCATGAGGAATATCTGGTATATATTCATCTCTGTAATATGTATTTAACTTGTCGTATTCGTTTAATTTATCTCTAAGAGTGCTAGACATATCAGCTTTCATATCATCAGAAAACCAATAAATATATTGACTTCCAGATGGACTGGCATTAATAACAGATGCTGTCATTAAGTCATCACCAGCTTCTAAATAAAAGCAGTTTTTAACAGAATCGGTGTCCGAATCAAGATTTAATTCTTCTGTAAGGTTCTCTCTGTTAATAAAAATAGTAGTATCTTCTCCATAACCATTTGTAACATCTATACTTCCGCATTTTGGACATTGATCAAAAAATTCACCTCTGTATCCACATCTTTTGCAACTTGATTCTAAATCATATACAGATATAGTTCGCATAAGAGCATAGTCATCGGTCAATGAGCCAAATATCTCAAATGCATTTTCTTCAAGAATAATACTTTCATCTTCATCTGGATCTATATATAAAACCGGATTAATACATTCTTGTTCTCCATAAACCACAGATGATGGAGAGCCAGGTTCTCCAAATACGAACAAACAATTCAATTCTTCCGCTATTTTCATAAAAGCATCATAAATTGAAATGTTGTCAAAAGAAAACGACCTTTGCAATTTTCTCAAAGATTCATCTACGTGAACAATAGTATAATGACTTGCTTTATCTTTTATTATCCTATCTAAAAGAGATGCATTGCTATTATCTTCATTGTAAAGCTGTGTTGGCTCATAATTATCTCTTTTGATATCTTTTTCTGTATTGCACTCAAAGTTGTGCATTAATAACTGACCTAGTTCGCACTCCTGCAATGCGGTACAAGAAACTTCTTTTGTATTGTCATCGAATTCATTGATTGTAACCTTCATTACAAAGTATTTATTCCATTCAACAATATACAATAATCTAAAATTTTTTACCTCATTCCAATAAACATACTTTTTATTGTTTTTATATTTATGAACAGAGAATGATACCTCACAAGCAGAATTCATATTATCTCTTGTTTTTATCTCTGTGTCATTGTCTATCATTCCAACTCTATCGCCATTTTGAGTAACAATGATCATGGTTGGTTTTTCAGGCATTCCTGCTTTATTAAATTTAATCTGTATTGGCATATTAAACCACCACCTTCACATAAGGGGAATATGTCATTTCAATCTCAACTGGAATTGATGATCTAATCACGTTCTTTCTGTTGTCATATGAATTTGAAACTCTTAAGAATTGATAATTGAAATCATTTTGAATCTTGTGATATGGAATAGAAGAGTAGAAGACTAAATCTTTTGTAAATGTTATCTCTTCGTTAAAAGAGCAATTTTCTATAATTGTTACTCTATCTTCATTTGAATTTGTTAATCTTAAATCACCTTGTCCAAGTACTATTATTTTCATATCTGGATAGATATATCCCTCTTCATCCGACATATCAAAAAATGTAAACGATTCACCATCATCTAATCTAAATTTGTATTTGATTGGTTCATGTAATGAGAATGGTGCATCTGAAACAAAATTAAGTTCAAGCACATAAGTCTGTCCTCTAACCTGAAGTTCAGATACGTTAAAGCTACCATTCATATAATAATCTGCCCAATTCTCCTGAATGAGTTTAAATTTATGATAACCAGGTCTACATAGCCATCTTTTGATTTCTCTTATTTCATAAGGTGTAAACACCGACATTCCAGACTTACAATCATATTTACATATCTGAAATGATATCTCTACTCTGTCTTCATAATAAGAACTAACTAAAGAAAATTTGTTTCCATAAAACTGAGAGACTGTATTAAATGTTCTTTTGGCAATATTGTCTATTGTTTCGAATCCAGACGAAACATCTGTGTAACAGATCATGCATCCCCAATTTTTTAAATACTGTCCATCATATTCAAAATCTGTTGCCAGCATTCGCACACCTCCTATATTATTTGTTCTCTATCTTATCCTGGATTTCTTTGAAAGAGTGCAGTTGTCCAATAAGAGTCGAGTATTTTTCTCTTAAAATACCAATATCTTCAATCTCTTTTTCCCAATTCTCTTTCAAAGAATCCAATTCATCATATCTATCTTGTAATGTTCTGCTGTCTGTAATTCTTTCATTTAATCTATCGATTTCTGCTTGAAGTCGCATATTTTCTTTTTCTAATATTTTAATTTTCTTTTCATTATCCATATTTTTCTCCATTACTATTTTTATAGAACAGTCCAAAAGGACTATTTAAATAGAGAGCATAGATTTGACTCTACACTCTCCAACATATTAGAATCTTTGTTTGTATTTTCCGATAGTGCTGTTTCCGGCAATAGGTTCAAGAACCATTGTTTGTACCATCTTTTCAAACTTAGAATCTTTTTGCAGTTGTCTAACGAAATCATTGTAATCAGATACATTTTCAATTGGAATATTGATAGTGACTGTATTCGTCTGATTCGTTGCAAACTCATTAAACATGTTCGGAACTTCCGGTGGGTTCTGAATCATGCTATCAATGAATCTTTGTGGATCATTTGCAAAACTCCATAAGTTTTCATGAGCATCGTTATTAAACACAGATGAGTTTTTACTTAGCGGAGTTAAAATAGAACCATCATCAAGTACAACTGTTTCAGGTTTCTTATGCTCTCCGACAACAGCCATTTCATCTCTAGGAACAGACTTAATACCTTTCTCATATCCACTAATCTGACTTAAATCAACCCATCCAAGAGGATGTGCTGCGTTTCTATCCTTAGAAATATGATATTTCTTTTTCGCCCAAGATGCATTATTGACTCTAGTAATGTATACTGTCTGTCCATGCATCTGTGTTCCAGTAGGAGATAACCCATCTGAGCTATAATAATATGCACCACTGTTAAATGTAACCGCATCTCCAACATTCGGAACACCATCGCCACTTGATGTGGTTGCAGGTTTCGCAGGTTGTGAAGCAGGAGTGGAAGATGATGGTTTCTTAGTACTTGAAGAACTAGAACCAGCACTTGCTTTCTTATTAGAAGCATCTACAGCTTGTTTAATAAGATTCGTCAAATCATTTATTGCATTCTGAACTCCTGTAATAGAAGACAAGAAATTAGTACCATAATTGGTAATAACTTGATTTGCCGAATTCCAAATTGTATTCATGCTTTCAGTCATTGTGTAACCAACGCTATCAGCTTTTGCTTCTAATGTATCTCTAATTGCGCCAGCTTCAGAATTTACATTTGCAATCACATCAGATACAAGAACATCAATATTATCCAGTCGCATATTAAGGACTTCTTCATACTGTTCATATAAATCATCCAATAATTTCTTCTGATCTGCAATTGAACGTTCATATTGAGTTTCAGCCAAATCTTGTTTCGCATCATTCAAATCATTCTGTAACTGCTGTCTCTTTGATGCACCTTCTTCAGAAGTATCTCCTTGATATGCAGCTAATTGTTTCTCGATGGAAGATATTTCTTTCTGCTTTTCGGCTAACTGTTTCTGATAATCATACATATCCTTGTTGGTATCAAGCAAGTCAGTGTACTTATCAATTAGCTTTTGAAGCGCATCAAGTTGAGAATTAATACCATCTTCAACTAAATCTTTAATCGCATCCTTTTCCTGCTTTGCAGACGTAATAGACTCTTGCTGAAGTTTAAGTAATTCACTTCTACGGTCAATGAGTGTCTGATTGAATGGATCAGATTTTAACTGTTCGTCAATCTTTTCCATTTCTTTTCTATACTCATCAGCCTGTGCCATGAGAGTATTGTGTTTTACGCCATGAAGACCAAATGTAGCTTTTCCATATTCTGTAATCTGACCACCATTCTTGTCGTCATACATCTTCTCACTGGACATAAGTTCTTTAAGGAAATCTGCTTCGTCATTGATTTTAGAGATTCTGTCTTGAAGTTTATCAAATAAATCCCATTGAATCTGACGAATACTATTTCCCCATTCGATAGTACTCTTATTGCAATCCTGAATAGACTCATCAATAGAATCTATTTCGTCTTGCATGTTATACCATGACTCAGAATATTTATCTATTTTTCCGCTGCTAAGTGCGCTATTTAAAGAATTTACCAGTGCTTCACGCTCTGCATATAACTGATTAATCTTTTCGTTTTCATTAGAGATTAAGCTGTCATAATACTTTGTGCTAACAATATATCCAGATGTCTCCGTAATATCAATCGCACCCTCAAGCATTGAGTGTGTATGTTCAAACTGTTTTAAGATTGCATCGTATTCATCTTTAATGTTATTAAAACGTTGTTCAATTAGTTTAGACTCTTGTTCTTTGAGATCAATAATCGCATCTCTACAATCAAGAGCTTTTTCATACCAATTCTTATAATCACTGATCTTTTCTTTCAGATCAGAATCCGTGATTGTTTCAATGTCAATTTTACCATTCTGGATTTTATCAATCCAATCCGAAGAAAGACCTTCTCCGGCTGATTCAGCTTCTTTAATATATCTGTCATATGCCTGTTGCTGTAATGAGATTTTTTCGGTTACTTTTGAAAGCTCAGAAGATAATGCTTCATTACGCTTTGACCATGTGCGATATGTACTTGAAGCAGTTGTATCTAATTCGTCAATCTTACGTTTGATACGGTCTAACTTTGTTTCAATCCAATCAAGGGTTTCTTTTGTTTCCTCCTTGTCGTTTGAAGAATTGGATGAAGAGTTAGATTTTGAAGATGAAGTTGAGGAATTGGATGATGATTTGGAAGAGGAACTTGAGGATTTCTTTTTGGAGGAAGAAGATTTTGAAGCTCCTCCTCTAAATCCGCCACCACCAGAACCACCAGCAAAAGCACTTCCTTCTAGAAATGCAGGAAGTCCAGGTAACGAAGGATTTCCTTTTCCACGAGACTTTGTAAATCCTTGACTGAGTAACTCTTTCGTCTGTTTTGAGTTGAATACAACAGATCCTGCTGGTATATTAGCAAATTCTGCGCCATTAGAGCCTGTTGTAAACCAACGATTTCCAGAAACTACAAGTTCCTCACCAACCTCACCTGTAAGAGCAACTTCATCTTTTTTAGTTTTCCAACTGTCTTTTAAATTGGAAGAATCACTTAAAGTTCCGCTTGCGTGAGCAGTACCAAGAAGTTTGTCTCCACCAGTGAAAAATCTAACAACTTTTTGGACAATTGTAGGTGCTGTTTTAATATAATCATTAATAGCTTGCCTTAACGTTCTTTGTGTTACAGAAGATGGTGGTTGTGATACTTGTGAATTATTAGGCGTTCTGTTAATTGTTTGTTCCGCACTTGGTACACTTGTCGGATAATTGCCAATTGTGTAGCTGACAGTTCCATCTGTGTTTTGTACGGCACTTAATTGATAATATACGCCATCAACATTTGCAATGTACCCAATTGAACCATCCTGATATTTGACTGCTGCTACAGCTTGATCAACGCCATCTACATTTGCTGTAAACACAATTGAATGCCCAACTTCAAGTGCATTTATATCATCTTTTACCTTTGAAAAATCGGCATCAACAGAAAACGTTGTTTTTGTTTGGTCGTTTAACAAAGATTTTAACGCATCTTGAACCTTTTGTTCTTCTGGTGTAAGTTCGACTTTAACCTTTGGGTTTTCAGATTCCAACTCATTTACTTTATCTTCAACATCTTTAACATCTGCTTTATAAACAAGTTTTCCGTCTTGATTTTTCTCTAATTCTACTTTACCTTCATCTTCAAATTCAGCATAGTAGTGAATTACACCCTTTTCGTCCTTTGTTCCAGTTACCAGTGTGGAGTCATGAGACTTTCCTTTACTATCAGTAACAGAAGCATTGAACGTTGCAGATTGACCATTTTGTAAAGAACTAATAGCATTTTCAATCTGAGAAGTATCAGCGTTTACTTTCATGATGATTTCATTTTCATCACTATATGCGATACCTCTAAGTTCGTTTTCTGCTTTTGTTTTATCAATGTTTAACTGAGCTGTGATTTGAGGATTAAAACTCTCAATCCATTGCATGATAGATTCTTCACTACTTGTATCAATTCCAAGTTTGGCTTGAATTTCAGGATCAAGATTCTGTAACTGTTTTACAATCTTGTCGTATGCATCTTGTGTTGAAGATGTATCAATTTGAACTCCGACACTTTGAAGATTCTTCTGTCTGTCAAGTTCTATTTTTAGCTGTTGGAACTCATGTAGTTTTTCAATAGCAGAAGATAACGACTTATCCATTCCGGATAAATCCACGCTATTAAATTTTTCATCTGCAAGTTTTCTCTTTTGAGCATAGAGTGCATTTAAAATATTTAAAGCATTCTGTACTTCAGAAGAATCAATGTTCAATACTCCGTCATTATTCTTACGAATATATGAAAGAGCGTCACTTAATGATGATAATTGCTTATCAACGTTTTCTGTGCTTGTACTATCTAAATCAATACTTAATATTGCATTTTTAGTTACAAATTTACCGTCTTCTAAAGCCTTTGAAGCTTTTTCTTTTATTTTATCAATGTTTTTGTAATCTACTTGTTCATACTCGATTGGAACAGTTATCTTTTGACCTTCAAGTGCTTTTATAGTTTCATCTTCATTTACAATATTAAGATTTGCATCCAATTCTATTCCGTTAGAATCTGCAAGTTCTTTTATCTTATCACCAAGAAGCTTTCTTATAGCAGCACCGTTTCCGCCATAGTCACTATCTTGTATTGATTTTCTTTGCTCATTTAACGAACTTATCTGAGTTTTTGCTGACTCAATTTGCTTTGCGTATTGTTCTACAGCATGTTCCTGAAGCTCTTTTGTAGCTTGAGTTGTTTGTTCTATATCAGATTTTAACTGAGCAACTTTCTCTTCTTGCTGTGAAATAGCAGTAGAATCTGCTCCGGTTGCTTTTAATCGTTCAAGTTCCGCCTGCGCATCCACAAGCTGAGTAGACAGGTCTGTAATCCTTTCAGTTCCTTCTTCGACAGAACCAACAAAATTATTATGGAATCCATAATCTTCCAAACGCCCAAACATATCCATGAACCATTCAAAGCCCATACCCATGCTTGTGGCTGATTCTTCCAGATCTTTAATATCATAAGACCATTTCTTAGTTCCATCGCTAAGTGTTTCAAACGTTGCAAGACCTTTTGACTTCAAATCATTCAAGAAATTCTGAACACCAGTTGCATCTTCTGTCATATATCTGCTGATTTTCGGATAGTTCTCAGCAAAATTTACATCATCGTCTGCACCAGTAGGAGAGAAGTATGCCGCACGAGTCTTAAAGTCATCTGTACCTATAAGACCCTTATCATACATCTCTTTTGCGTCTTTTGCATACTGAATGGATTTTACATAATCATCACCAGCGTTTGCTGTCTCATCTGCTTTTGCAATGGCATCAAATTTCGGATTTGCTTTGATATCAATTGCTGTTTCCGCTAAAGCTTTAGCCTCTTTGATTTTTGCCACAAATTCTTCAAACGTTCCAGAGAATTTATCATTTGCTGTAATGTCAAGACCTTGTTTGATCTCATCAATTGACAAAGTATTTAGAAGATCGGTATTGAATCCGCTAACTTGTTTCTTAAGCTTATTAAGATTTTCTTTTGTATCGTCAACAACAGCATCTAATCCTAATGCTTTTTTGAAATTACTTCTTTCTGTCTTATCCAAGAATACAGCCTTTAATGTCTTATCAATTAAATTCTGATATTCCTGTATGTTTAAATTCTTAGGATCAAGAGACAATAAGTCAGCTAATTTCTGCTGAGATTCAGGCGCAAGATTCTCCATAGGCGTTAGAAATTCATTATATAAAAATTTCTGTACATCGCCACCGTAATCTTCAGAAATAGTATTTATATCGAGATTAGGTAAATTCGTAATAAAAGCATCTTGTAACTTTGAATTCAATCCAGTAAATACTTCTGAAGTCTGCATATACTGACCAATAGAATCAGTCATTGATTTTAATTGATCTTTAATGAGAAGTTCGTTCGCATGAATCTGTTTCTCAAGCTTCGTATTGTCAATAGCAAGACTATTCGCTGCATCCTGACCATACTTTTGGAAAACTTTATTTATTTCATTTGATACACCTTCAGATAATTTAGGAGCAGAAATCCTTACAGTACCGTCTTCTGAAACCTGACTATTCTCATCAACAGTAATACCGTTTTTCATAAGAATGGTATTTATTTCATTCTGTACTTTACCTACATTCTTTCCAAAAGCAGCCGCATCAAATTTTATTTCACCGGAAGAAATAGTATTTAAGCTCGGAAGAACATCTTTTTGTGCCTTTTTATTCTTTTCTACTTTTGTTTTCCACTCACCAATTTCACCCTGGTATTTATCAATCTGTGTAACAACACCTTTATAGTTGTCGTCAAGCTGTTCGCCAATCTTGACATTAGCAGACAACATCTGAGCGTCATAAAGTTCCTTTATTTTTGCCGTTGCAATCTCAGCATTAGAACCAAGATTAAGCATTGCATTTCCTTGCGCATCATATCCAGACACAAGAGTAGGGAATTGTTCTGCAAGCTGGTTTGATAAATCTAAATATGATTGATAATCGCTGTCGGACAATCCGATATTCTTATTTGAATTTCTATCAATACCTTTCTTGAATTCAATATATTTCTTGCCGATCGAATCAATTGCATCACCAGTACTTGTGATATCTTTTTCACTATCTGCAAACTGTTTACCTAAATCATTAACTGCTGTTTTCTTAGACGAGAATTCGTCAAACGTATTAGAAATAGTTTCTTTCGCTTTCTCGCCTTTTTCAATTAACTTGTCTTGGTAATGGATAAGATAATCAATACCTTTTGCTGCAAGCGTAATTGCAGCCATAACAGCCATAGACGCACCGAAGTTTAATAATGATGAACCAACTGCTCCTGCTATATTTTTAAGACCAGATGTGAGTTTGGATGTTGCTGTAGAAAACTTTGATGTAGACTCTGCTGACGAATTAAGGTAAGATTGATAATTCTCTAAACTTTTAACACTATATGAACCATCTGCTAAAAATTCTTTCATAGAAGCACTTGCTTCTTTATGTTTCTTTATATATCTATCCCAATTAACGTTTGATAGCTGTTTTTCTGCCGAAATTCTTCCATTCAATTTTTTCAAAAAGTTAGAATCATCATCTGATATTTGTACATTACGGGTCATATTTGAAGAACTTAAAATAGAAGAAAATCCATTTTCTTTATCATAGTTTACAATCGTTATTTCAATTGATATAATTATATTACTTGCAATAATATATTATTTAAAAATGGAGGAGAGTTTATGAATATCAAATACTGTCCAGAATGTGCGAAATATAAAAGATCAATAGAAGATCCTGAAGATTTTTATGCGGGATATCAAGTCTATTTTTTTCAAGATAAAATTGGGAAAACATGTCAAATTTGTAACAAGGATACGTTAATAGAAACAAACATAACCGAAGATGAGCTTCATGAAATAGGAGAAGCTTCAAACTACAACCCTCAATTCCTCAAAGCCATGCAGGAACTTAAAGAAAAAGACATTATAGAATATGAACTTAAAATGTCACAATTCCGATCACAAGTCGAACAGAAAAATAAAGCAAGAGAAGAAGCAAATCGTCCGAGGTGTCCGAAGTGCGGATCAACATCAATTACTACAACAACTCGTGGATATTCGTTCTGGACTGGATTTGTTGGTTCTGGTAAACCAATGAATGTATGTCAAAATTGTGGACATAAGTGGAAGATATAGATAATGTACTTGCAATACGAAAATAGGAGGAAGAATATTATGGCATTTGTAGATTTTATATCTTATTGTCCAAAATGTAAAATGTATTACATGTATCCTAAGGACGAAAAGGATGAAGACAAAAAACAAATTTGTGGATATAAAAATTGTGATGGTGAATTGGTTCATACTAAAATATTAGTAGAAGAAAAAATATATATTGACAATATCTCCAAAGATCGTGAATTTCTTGCAGCAATGAATGAATTACGTAACAACGATATAATTGCCTACAAAGAGCGTATGGCGAAGTATAAGAAAATTTACGAAGAAACACACAAACCATTATCAGACAATAATATTCAATCCACACAACAGCAGACATGCACTCAGGTAAACATACCAAAATGTCCTACATGTGGTTCAACAAATGTAGAAAAGATATCTGTCGGAAAGAAAATTAAAGGATCTATGTTATTTGGATTATTCAGCAATGATGCGAAGAAACAAATGAGATGTAAAGATTGTGGATATAAGTGGTAATAGTTGTGGGAGTGATTTTTAAATTAACAAAAGACACCAACTAAGGTGTCTTTTAATTTCAGAATAATCCAGTATCTTCTAAGCATTTAATAATTTGACGATACCGTCTTTCTATGTTTTCTATATTTCTATTTCTATATTCTTCCTTACATTTTTCGATATAAGCGTCATCCGCCTCAGTAATGCTAACTACTTTATTTGTCATAGTTGTTTTGATTACTCTTTTTAAATTATCTTCATATGCCTCCATTTGTTTCTCAATTTTAAGATACATTTCATCTAAATCTCGTTGGAATTCATCTTGTTCCTCGATTGTTGATTCAACAATTTTTATACTTAAACGTGCGGACATATCAACAAGATGTTCTTCCTCTTTTTCTGATCTTTTCTTTTTTATTCGCCTATTCATAAAATCAATCCTCTTTACTAATTGCTTTTGGGCTTATATACAATCCTTTATATATTTTATCTGTTAAAACAATCAAATTAGAATATGGAACAATGTGTGTAGTTGCGAATGATAACAAAGCAGATGGTTCTTTTTCAATTATATAACCATATTTTGTTACTACTTGAAATATCCCAAGCAATTTATTACTTGTGCAATACACTGGGATAGCTATATACTGAGTATATTTATCTAAATCACAGTTAAATGATACTTTTTTAAATATTCTTTGTATCTTTTCGTTATTTGTTGCCACTTCTATATCTGTTGCTTTAGCTTTTATTAAATCTCCATAGTGATATAAGCATTGGGATAGTTTTGTCTCTTCTTTTGCAGAAGAAGGTCTTGTAGATTTTGGATTAGAATGCGATATCATATATACCCACTCTTCACCATTTTCATCTTCTCTATAAGAAATAAAACCGACCGAAACCTTTGAATCATCTATGTCGCTACGATACTTTTGAATCATAGTTTTACAGTTGAGACATATAGAATCCATAATTTTAATTTTATCCCAAGCTTTATCTGAAACTATACCGTTTAATTTTATATTTTTGGCAAACGAGTTAATATTTTTAGCCCACAATTCAAACATATTAGATAAAGAAGAAATAGTATAAAGACTTGTTTGATATGTGTTTTCTACATGTAAAAATAATGTTTTTAAATCATTTATTTCTATTATTTTTTGATCAAGTTCTGATTTTAATTTGTTAAATTCCTTTTCCTTTTTATCTTCCAAATTTGAGAATATATAAATCATTATTGCAAATATAATAAATAAAAATATATTTATTGCAACAATAACTCCTTTTGCCACATTGTTTGTTATTACAGAAAGTACTACTCCTAATGCAGATATTATTGTTGGAACTCCAACCAATATTGCATTTTTAAACCATGTTTTTTGATAAAAATGTTCTTTATCCATATTTTATCCTTTGATATTATATTTAGTAAAAATTACTATTTATAATATTATACGACACAATATGACAAAGCACAATTCAAAACATATGTTCTAATATATATATTAACAAGTACAAAAAAAATACCGAGATTTTATATTTGACTCAATTCCATTTTCTTCCTATAATAATACACATCATCTTACCCGGAGGTTACAACATATGAATTATTTTTCAGAAAACCTTTTATATTATAGGAAGAAACGTGGAATGACACAAAATGATATTGCTAGAAAAGTATTTGTTAAGCATCAGACAATCTCAAATTATGAAAAGAACACAAGAACCTGTGATTTGAACACACTTGTTTTACTTTCCAATGCTCTTGATATCACACTGGATGAGTTGATTAAAAATCCACATCCATAATGCTTAGTTGTATGTAGGAATACCAACAAAGACAATACCTTTTACATTATGAGCATCTATACTTTTTCCTGCTTCTTCATAACTTGTGAATTTTGTTTCTGATACAACCTTATGGTCAAATTTACCTTCTGTATTTTTCGTTACCTGAATTCCAATAACATCTACGACTGTATTTTTCATCATATCTTTCCTCCACTCTCAAAGTTTGAATATATCTTCAACAGACACACCAAGAGCATGAGCAAGTTTAATAGCAGTATAAACATGTGGGTTTTCAAGAGGATTATTCTCTATCAAACTTATTGTAGAATGTGACACATTGCTTTTCATAGCAAGCTGTGTTTGTGACCAATCTTTTTCCCATCTTAATTCCTGCAATCTGTTTTTCATATATTCACACACCCTTTTATTTTTAGTATGTGTAAATTGAAGCTTCTTCTTTACAAGAAAATAATACCAATAATTTTTGCATAGAAGTAGAACAGTTTTTTATGGAAATTGCGTAAGTTTTTCTATATTCAGTTGTTTACTTTATATAATATATGCATTTTTAGATGTGTATGAACTAATGTTATGTATTGTCAAATTTTGACAAAATGATATAATATTTTTTTGATGGATAGTTATGATGCAAAACCTGTACCATCATTATATGCACGCACTATCCATCAGAAAACAGGGAGTACCAGTGTAAGACTGATACGATTCGAAAAATTAAAGAGTGTCTAAAATTCAGGGTGTTCTGCCCATTTTTATTCCCTCATGATTAACATTCTTACAGAAGGGAGGGTAGAGTTGAATTTACTAGAATTAATAGTAAACAACTTAGACATTAGTATAATTGCAGCTTGTGTAATGTATTTCATTCATACGGCTTTCAAATTTGCAAGTGTTGTTGTGATTGCAAAGTCCGATAATCTTACAAACAAGAAAGCCCAAGCAATTGCAAAAATAATGTCATTTAGATTCGACTTTCGAATCAAAAAATAATTTCTGAATTTTTTCATTTTCGTTTTTAATTTTTCCTTTAATTCAACTAAGCTCCGTGAAGTCCATATCTTCACGGAGTTCTTTATATTATATTCTCCAATAGGAGATAATATTTGTTTTATGCTTTTATACTCATTAAGTTTTTGCAAGTCATCAATGAGTTTGTGTGATTTGTGTTAATAGGGTAGTAATCTACTTGCATATTCCCTATAACTTCCACAGGCTTTCCCCGTGGTCACGGACTGTATATTTGAACCAATAGTACAATTACGCCTGTACTACGTCATGCCTTGTCAGCCTCTCGCACGATACATGAAATCACACTTTCATTTTATTGTAACGTGTCGGGATTACCGTTTTCGTATAAATACTTATTCCATCATGAACATAAGGAATTTCACCTTACGATTTTATTGTATCAGTCAAGTACCATTTCTGGCTTACGGCTTCCCCCGATATTCGGCATTTGGTTTCGACCATTACGGTCACGATTCCCTGATATGATTTATATGCTAATCATTGACCAGATCTCTCTACGTTAATCATATGGCATTATTATATGACCTTATAGAAATAGGCATTTTAAACTATGATAATATGAAACAAATAGTTTGTTTACCTGAACCGTTTTTCTGCATAAAGAAAGTGGCAATGCCACCAATGACGGTTTGTAATCCGCCAAGTTTATCTACGATTGCAGTTATTACATTTAAAGCTGCGTTTCCACCATCAACAAATGCTTTAAATATATTTGAATTTAAAGTTGTTGTTGAAAATTCTTGAAAGCTCGCCTTAATGCGATCTATAGAGAACTGGATTCCTTTTTGGTAATTAGAAAGTTCTCGTTCTGCTGATCCGTCTGATTCGTTTAGTGCTGTGTTTAATGAGTCACGAGCTATATCAAACTGCGACATTAAGGCACTCATAACATTTCCTTGGTTTTTACCTGCTATAAGTTCTGTGACACTTGCACGTTGTATATCTGTTAATTCAGACCACTTGTTTGATAATTCATCAAGAATGTCATAAGTAGATTTAAACTCATTTGCATTCTTCATAATATCAACACCACTAAGGGCTTTGATTTCTGCTCGTAGTTTTGATGTTGAAGTAGCCATTCCTTCTACATCGAGACCTTCTTGTTGCATCTCAGTTGATGCGCCCCGGATGCGCATAGAAATTGTTTTAAGTGCCGTACCAATTTTTTGGCTATCCTGGACTACACTATTTGCAGCAGTTGCTAAAGAAACTCCTTGTTCGAACGTATTTCCGGCTGCCTTTAATGACGACGCAGACCTTTGCATTGCTTCAAAAATTCCAGATGTATCAATTGGCTGTGTGTTGGCTCATAAAATTGTTACTTCTTCTATATATAATAGAAGAGGGTAGGTCATTTCTGCCTACCTCTCACGTTTTGAATTTATTCGATTATAGCGTGAGATCGGACTGTATATTCATCCTAATATAATTAGGAGGATGACTTAGGTAAATATCATTACTTCTATAAACCATCGCAGTCTCTACGGATTCTATAATAATTAATTACAAATTTTTATAAAATTATTATAGCCTTTCCTCGGTCTGAACCATCTCTGGTCTTTAACCGATATAGTCATCATCAATATGTACATTAAGCACATAAAGCATATACATTACTGTATACGGAGGCAGCAAAGTTTACCTCATTTGCAACATCTACAATTTTTTGCGCACTAGAAGCATCAAGTTCAAACCCTCGTAATGTAGAAATAAGACCTTGAGATGACGTTTCCTGCGTCATGTTGTCTCCGACACGTTGAAGAAGAGTTGTCATGTCGGACAATTGTTTTGCTTGTTCTAAGTTATACCTTTTTGTTACTTCTTCTATATATATAATAGAAGAGGGTAGGTCATTTCTGCCTACCTCTGCAATTTCATTTTTAGATTATATTTGCAGAGCAGATCATACCTTCATCTCTTTAAGAGATGTCCCCATACGCTTAATTGTTACCTTTTAAGCTGTGATCGTTACGGGACTCATAAAACAATTAATTTTTCTTATAATATCTTCTTTAGAGTCAGTGTATGGAATTCTAAGAAGTGTTATATCATTCTCTTTACAATATTTATTTTTGATTGCATCATTTTCTTGAGTTAGTTTAAATTTTTCTTCTCCACCCCAACCATTAACAGGATTGAAGTGATGAAATCCATCATACTCAATAATTAAGTTATATTTTGGGATATAAAAATCGAATGGTAGCATATCACTACCTTTAGAGTTTCGACAATCAGAAAATCTCTTTTCTTCTTCGAAATATATATGTAAAGATGTTAAATAATCGTGAATATATTCTTCATATTGACTACGGTTGTTACAACCACATGAACGTGTGTGACCACGAGTTAAATTATTTAATGTAACATCACATTCGTTTCCACAATCACAATCACAATGCCAAATAATACCTCCATTTGCAGCACGTTTTTTAATTGGATATAGTGCTGTTAAGTGTCCAAATTTTTGACCTGTAATGTCACGTGAAATTCCTGTCTTCATCGCACCTTTTATATGGAGCTTTGTTCCACTTGTTAGTGCATCAGCACGAATTATATATGCGTTATTGTCAATACCAATACATCTACAATATGTACGTGGTTTTTTAATTTCTGGTTTTATTTTGTATTTATATAACATTTCTATTACGGTAAAATCACCGTAAACATTTCCTGTTAAATCTTTTGCTTTTGGCATATTGACCTCCGAAAACAGAGAACAATATAACTTATAATTAATTATTTTATGCATTACCCTCGGTATTGTCCTTCTCAGGAGTTTCACCGATTTGAGAGGATTTTCACTTATACTTCACAGTATAAGGGAGCAATAATCATACCCAATCTTGACCAATCCGCAGTACTACTAATTACATCACTAATCGTAGCACCATACTTTTTAGCACTATTAGCAGCTTCATCCCAATAACTAGACAACTGAGAGCCAGAAGCATCTGACACTTTTGCAAGCTCAATCTGTGCAGCATTTATATCTTTAACAGCAGTTATCACCTGTCTTGGAATTTCAAAAATACCGTTTTGGATCATTGAATAAATTCCAGAAAACTGAAAAATCTGACCGAAAGATTTTTTAAATCTATCCGCAAAAGATAATCCAAGCAATCCTTCCTTACCAATTTCAGACATGAAGTTCGAATACTGCTTTTTGACACCTGAAAACTCATCTACATTTGTGACTTTCGCAGCTTTTAGTTGAAGTTCTTGTAATTTCTGAATCCATTCATCTGTAAGTTTCGTATTCGTTTCAATTGTTTTACCAATCCTATTTATAAAAGTAGAAACATCCAGTTGGTTTACAGCTTTTGCAACCTTTTTAGGAGCATCAGCCATATCAAGCATTTTAGCCTTTGTTTCAGAAATCTTATTATCCATTTTGGAAAATACTTGAGTAAGACTTGCAAGTTGGTTGTCACTTAGCTTACTCTTTGAAGATTGAAACATTTTATCGTATTCTGTTTGTAACGATTCTATCTGCTTTTTAAATTCAGCAATTTTATTTCCATCTTTGCTAACATCAAGCCCTGCTAATGAGATTTTCTTTTTACTAAGCTCATTAGCTAGATCTTTCAATAACTTGTAATTGGAAATATCTTTTTCGATAGATTTGCTTCCACCAATTTCAATGTTAATTTTCTTACCTTTTGTACCAGATAAGGTTTTAATTGTGTCAACTGCTGTATTTAATTTATCTATTCCAGTTACATTAAAATTGATATTAATATCTTTTGACTTTAGCTTGTCAATATATTTCAATGCTTTACTGTCTAGCCCATCTAGTCCAGTAGCCTTAAATTTTAATGGAATTTCTTTACTTTTTAGCTCATTGATTTGTCCTTCCAATTTTGTTGCATCAAGTTCAGCTTGGACTTTTAACCTAAAATCACTCATTTACGTTAATCACATCCTTTCTTTTACATGAAAAAAGAAGACGTGATCAACGCCTTCTTGTGTTTAATATTATTTAAAATGTTTGGCAAATTTATCATAAGCCATTTTTTTAATTTCATCTTCTGAGTCTTGCCAAAGTCCTGATTTACCAAGTACACCAGCAGTATGATCTTCCGCAGCTTGCCAAACTTCCCTTGCAGAAAACGTACCCGTTCTATATCCATGACCTGCTTCTTCCATATATATCTCTGTAGAAACAGTATTCCCAGACCTTTGTACACCATCAGATGTTGGAGCATCGCCATATTTTCCAGTTCTTATATAACTTGAAGGATCTCCTTGAGAATAGAACGACTCTGCATTTCTTGACGCTATCATTTCGCCTTCGACACTAACCTCATCCATAACCTGCGCCATTTCCTGATTTACAGCAGATAATAATGATTGAATATCTGTAAAACTTTTTGTTCCCATATAACCACCTCTTTATTTGTCTGCAAGTACATTTCTCGCACCAAAATCAGCTACTTTCTTTTCTAGAGTTTTATTTTTCTTTCTTTCATCTTTTAACAAATCACAGAGATTTCCAATCTGAGACTTTAAACCATCAACAACTTCTGATTCATCAACTTTAAAATCCACAGCATTCTTTATAACATCTGAAATAACATCTGCGGTAATTTCTTTATCTGATAACTGGTCAATAATATTCTTTGCTTTCTCGATTATATCCGGTGTAAGTTCTGAAAGTTTTAAATTAGAAAAATTACTCATTGCAGAGTCTAGGTCATTAATAAAATTAGAAATAGAAGAAATAAATTCTGATTTTTCATCTGTACAATGAATTCTTTTCTGCTTTTCAAATTCAAGTTTTTCATTTACATTTTCAATTACAAATCTCATAATATCAATGTATTTACCATTTTCTTCATTGTGTTTTTTTGCAATTTTATCATTCGCAACATCATAACAAAACTTATAAACAAGTTTTCTCAGTTCTCCATCATTTTCTACGCACTCATATACGTATTCATCTTCATCAAACTCAACACCTTCAATAAAGAATAGTGCGATTGCTTCAATTTTTCCAATCCCTGCATAATATGGAGTATATTCGCCATCTGTAAAATAGTAATCCGTAATATAATTAATAACATTGATCTGATCGCTAATTGTAATGTTTTCTTTAATTTCCATATTTTCTTTCTTCATATAAAAACTCCTTTATAATACAAAAAGAGCCTATGTATAATACATAGACTCTAAATATAATTCACAATATTTTTATTATTTTGTTTTAGTTTCTGTATCTTCAACTGTTTCACCTTTTATGAAGGCTTCAATCTCATCAATAGTTTTTCCAGAAGATTTAATTGCTTTCAACAGTTCGTTCATTTTGCTTTCTTCATCAATTTTTGCTTTATATTCTTCATAGGCAACTTTTTCTTTTTGTAATTGTTTTATCGTCTTTTTCTGCTCAGAAATAAAAGCTTTTTCAGTTTCAATCTTATGCTTTGCATCATCAATTTTCTTCTGTGCATCATTGATTAATTTTTCGAAATCTTTTTCTTCAACGATTTTCTTTCTTCCTCTTGGCATAACAATTACCTCCAAATATTTATTTTATACTTGGATAATAACATTAAATAGAAGAGAAGTAAAGCAGTTTGTTTTACAAATGTGTATCAGTTATAAATTTTTTAACATTGTACTTATAATTCACCTTTTTACATTCTGATTCGACATAAATCGCATTATAATTCATCAAATCTTTTTTATTGAACGACTTCTTATTTACTTCAGAAATCATTTTATTAAAATCACAAATTTCTATAAAATATGTATCATTTGATGTGTTTCTAAAATTAATTAGAAATCCTGCAACAAGATTATGTTTACTTGCTTTTGTCAATTCTTCTATCTGATTATCACGAATCATTGATAGAGATACAGAAGTTGATTTTGTCGATTTTAATTCTAAACAGTACAACGTTCTTGAATCATCATTAAACATAATAAAGTCGCACATGTTATGACTTGCAAATCTTGTATTTGATCCACCACCAAAACTGGCTGCATTATCTTTCAATCTGTAAATCCATAAATTATTTAATTCTTCAACAGAACTTTTCCAATTCTGTTCAAATCTTTTTCCCTCATTAACAGCTATAATAAATCACTCCTAAAAAATATTTAAGAGTAGGAGAGTAGCAGTTCAGTCTTTTACTACTCTCAACAAATACTCTTACCATACGACTGAACCATGTATGGTAAAAATACTTGACATTGATTGTACCGTAAGTTATAATTTTAATTTGCATATGTCTCCACACATATGAAACTTTTTCGGCACATGAGAGAAATGAGCCATATCATGCAGAACTTTTACTACGCAAGTATGATTATCTTGGGGATTGGAAACTTTCTCTTGGATGTCATCATTTTATTAAAAAAATAGGATTGAATAGTTCAATCTAAAAAAATCAATATAAATTGTACAAATGATAAGAATTTAAACACGGAAAAACTAGTCACTTTTCTCCGATAAAATACAATCTTATGAATAGGTGTGGAAGTACAATTGATTTTTTATAATTTATATTGATTTTCACTTGGTAAAGTGTTATGGTATAAGAGTAGTAAAAATATTACAATATATGGCTTCATAGTGCGAATTGGCTATTTGCACGAGAGAGAGTTAAGAGATAAGTATCCAAGTATATTGGGTACTTATTTCTTTATAATGTACTCGCCAACCGACATTATATCTTTGATAGAAAATTTTGGTACACTTCTATGTGGTAAAGGCGAGTACATTCTATAGGACAGCATGAAACTGCCCTTTCATTTATTTAATTTTTATCAGTATTATATAAAGTTGTCACAGGTATAATTGGTAAATTATCCATAACATAGTCATATTTCTTCTTTCTGTTATGGTTTCCATTAACTTTTTCGTATGCGGAAAAAACAGAATTAAACTCATCAACATCGTCAGATGGTATTCCACCTAACCGAATATATTTTTCATATTTCTGATCAATAGTATCTCCAAGTAATTCTTTTATTCCTACCATTACAGATTCTATTTGTTCAGACCTTGTGATATCAGACTTTGTCAAAAGTTCAATTGAATCTTTCAAATCTTTCTGAATATCCATAGATTGTTCTCTATATGGGGTATAAAATTTAACAAGTTTTTCTTCAAACAAATGATCTGTATTATTTGATGCATCATTAAACCTGTCACTTAATTCTGTTACTTTATCTATGGTTTCCTGCAATAAAATCTTTTGTTCTCTTTTTTCACGCTGAAATTTTGTCTCAATCCCAAGAACTTTACAAAATAAGTTCTTGCAAATAGGTATAAAATAATTAAGCCCAATAATAATCAAACATAACTGTGTAATTAACTTTACATAATCAATTTCCATAATTGGTCTGATTGCATCCATTCATAAGCACCAGTCCTTTCTTTACTTCTTAGGGCTAGTATACGTTAATGCTTTTTCAGAATCTCCAATGCCTTTTGTCGTTGGATCTGTGATTGCATTAAACAATGATACAAGAGCCATAACAACAACATATGGATTGCTAACTGCCTGAACAAAAGTATCTCCAACTTTCGCCCAAGTTGTTAAATCACTTGCCTGTAGTCCAAAATATGTAAGGATTGGAACTACTACAGAAATAATTACCTGGGAGATAAATAAAATATTCTCTTTGTTAAATCTAACTTTCCAATTTAATTTCTTCATGATTTTCTCCATTTCTAATAGGAGAGTAGCAGACCTTCCTGACTATTGCGTTCTTTTTGGTAATACTTGCTCACAGGTATGTCACCTACTTTTACACTCATTATCTTGAGCAACCTATTTTATGTGAATTTTCTTAATGTATCTACGCACTTTTTAAATTCATCACAAACATAATTCAATTCATCTATTGTCTCTGATCCAGAAAATGTCATACGAATACAACTATTCAAATCTTCGTTATTTAAATGTATTTCTTTTAATGTATTTGATGGTTCTTTATTTCCAGAATTACAAGCTGAACCTATAGAAACTTGAATGCCTTTTACATCAAGCATTGTCATTAACTGTTCTCCATCAATTCCTTTTATACATATGAAAAGATTGTGTTTAAGTCTGTCTTTTTCAGAACCAACAATATAAACATCTTGAACATTGTCTTTAATATAATTCCAAACATAATCTCTATTCTTAGATGATATATGTTTGTAATCATAATTCTCTATAGCTTTACCAATTGTAGCTATTCCTAGAAAATTTTCTGTTCCACCAAACAATCCAGATTCTTGTTCACCATAAATAAGTGGCGATAGTTTTAAATTTTTCTTTTTATATAAAACCCCACAACCTTTTAAAGCATGAATCTTATGACCGGAAAATCCAATCATATCTACATCTAATTCTTTTACATCTATCGGAATAGAAGATATACTTCCTGTGCAATCCAGATATACAATTCCGTCATAACTATGAGTCAGCTTGATAATTTCTTTTACATTTTGAATTGTTCCTATTTCGGAGTTTGCATAATCTATTACAACAAATGGTTTCGTATCACAATATTTCAACATGTCTTCTAAAATAAAAGTGTATATCTTTCCATCTTTATCAACATAAATTTTCTGTGAACCATAAGTTGCTTCTGCACATTTCAGCATTGATTTATGTGCAATAGAAGAATAAAATACAAAACAATTGTTTTCTTCATAACATCCTTTAATAGCAAGAGTATTACTTGCAGATCCACCACTTGTGAAAATAATCTCATCAGAATCTGCATTAATAAACTTGGCTACATTGCTACGTGCTTCTTCAATAATTCTCTTTGATTTTTTACCGTCATCATAAGTAGAAGACGGATTATAAAAACAATCTAATAAAGATACAACATAATCTTTTACAGAAGATGATAGCGGAGTAGTTGCAGCATTGTCTAAATAAACTTTCATGCATAACACCTCTAGTCATAATATTCGTTATTAATGTAGAAATTTTTTAATGATTCAAATAGTTCGGGTGTTTTTGCGTATTTCCACACCGTCATTCCAGAATCATCTGTTTTGATGAATGTATATCTAATACCATTCGACTTTAGCCATTTGAATTCTTCAACAAAAGTCGTAGAGTATTCTTTATCATATTTCATTTAATTTTTTCCTTTAAGTCCTTTCTGATAACGAAAATCGTAAAAAATAGGGACATATAATTTCATGATATATGAATTTATACATCCCTTTCTTTACACTCATATATCAATCACTCAGTTTTTTCATTAGTTGTATCTGTTTTCTTTTTAGAAGAACGAATTACAGATTCTTTCTTTTCTTCTTTCGTGATTTCATCAACAAGTTTTACGATATTACTCTTAAAAGTGTGTTTTAAATCACAAGAAGCAAGAATTTTCTTTGCTTTTGTTTTATCAATTGCTTTCTGCTCGTAATCACTTACAGTTTGGAATACATCCTTGCAATTTTCATTGTCAAATAAGTTTTTCCATGCAGGGAGATTAACGCCATTTCTACAAGAACCGCAGTACTCATAGGCATTTCCACAGCACAGACATACTCTGTTATTTGCCATCTTATTTCTCCCTTCAAATTAATGAAGAGTGGATTTCTCCACTCTTTTACATATTGTCTACTTCATCAGCATCGTATATTTTATAAAGTACCTTGTCTGTTCCACAGTAGTCGATTTCGAGGTCTCCCTTGAAGTCCATTGTTGTAGAATCAGATCCGATAGGGAATGATACTTCTGGAGATACCTGGAATGATGGGAACTCTACATAATCAGCCTTAAGCTCATTTTTCTTACATGGATTGTAATATGTAGCTTTCATGATTCCACGTACAGAAGATGGGAATGCATCAGCTCTGTTTGTAATAACAGCACCTTTAGATGCTTCACGAATGTATTTAACGAAATACATATCTGCATCAGTATCTTCTGGAAGTGTAAGAGTATGAGTCTCTTTTGCAATACCAAATTCAGTCTTGCTTGCAGAAGTTCCAAGTGTATATGTCTTTCCGATAGAGCCATCTCCGAAATACTGTGCAACCTTAACTGTTCCTTCAACAAAATCTGCGCCAAGGTCAACTGTCTTTGTTCCAGCAGGTACACGGAACATTTTTGGCATCTGAACCTTATTTTCAGATGATGCAAAAATAGCTTTGCTTCCAGAAGAAGCTTCAACAATATTCATATTACAGAATGCGTTTGTTGCATTAAATGTACCACTCTTACCTTTCCAAATTTTCTTGACAAGGTTTCCATCCTTATCTTTTACTTCAGTTGACTCTGCTGTAATTTCTACTGTAGCCTCTGAAAGCTGTGTAAGAACATACAGAGGGAGTTCTGTTGAAAGGTCTTCTGCATAAAAGTACAGAATTTCTTTATAAATTTTGTCGCCTAATTTGAATGACATAGGTTATTCCTCCTTTTATTTTTTTTGTTTTTAGGTAATAAAAAATCATGCAGTGATTCGAACATCACGCATGAAATTAAATTGATTTTTATCTATTTTGCTTGTATCAATAAATCCAGAATACATACCACCATATAGCGCATGTGTTGTTTCATAAATCTGAAGACGCTGAACACTATCCATGAATTCAACTATACAAACTTTTCTTAATTCATCTTTTTTATATGGGAATCCAGGATGATTTAGACAGAAAGAAATCATTGATAACAGATTAGAATCAGATTTTTTCTTTTTCTTTTGGTTTAATTGTTTTTGCCTGTCATTGTTAATCAAATCTTGTTTTAAAACATTGTTTGAAGTAAACTCTTCCTCTGGCGGAAAAGAATTGAACATGAATTGAATATATCTACACATTTTTTCTCGTGTATTATCATCTATTTCAATACCATGAACTCTATCATACAATACGATTTCTTCCCCGACTTCTGTATGTTTCGAATACAAATCAAAACACGAAAAATCAATGTCTCCAAAAATTAATTTTGAATATTTAGGATTTATTGTTTTTATCAACATAGCAAATAGTTCTTGGTTTGTTATTTTGTTCCAATCTATACCCATATCATATAACTGTACCCTATACGAAGTAGTATTACATGTAAAAGGTGCAATTGCTGAATATAAATTGACATCGCCATAATCAACAAAATCTTGAATGCATGGCTGATGAATTGTTATTTGCTCATTTACTTTATAATCTTCTCCAAAATATAATTGAAGTGGATTAAAGTCTATTTTAACTTTTTCTTCTTCGTCTAAATTCTCTAACTGTCTATCATAAACATCTTGAATGAATGCATTATTCATGCTTGACACCTCCTATTCGAATAAGAAGTGATACCATTCTTGGTAACAGACATTTCATTAGGAAGCATGATTTCAAACTGAAGTGTTCTCACTAAATATGTGTTATCCATGATAGATTCTTTATTAAATGTCGGCTTTGTCTTTGATATTCCAAAACCAGCCCAAGCAAATCTTTCTCTAAGAATCGCAGCAATCAAATCATGACGAGGAATTCCAGTGTATTTGTCTATAATATCTCCTGAATTGACAAATACTGTAAATGTAATGTTCAAATATTTTTCGACATTATTTCCACGCACTAATTCATTAAACATTGTTTGATAACATATGTAATTTTTCTTGTGCGTAGATGTTTGTGGAAAAAACAAATAAGGACGAATAAGAGAATTTTCGCCCCAATAATTATCCCACTCACCCTCAGTGTTAAGAGTTCCATCATCATTAAACAATTCATGCTCTAAATCTTTATCATGTAGAGCATATAAAAGTTCAGGAGTTGATAATAAAATTTTTTTTATTTTTTCTTTATATCTAATATTGTCATCATCAGGAGATTTTGAATAATCAATTAGTTTATTGATTAATTCTGTTTTTGATGAAAAGTCATAAACATTTTCTTCCATATAAAAAACCTCCTAGATGCTAAGTTCAAAATCAAATGATGCAGATAAATTTCTTATATCAGACGTTATATTACATACAACGTGCAATGTTTGTCCGAGAAAAGTTCTATCATCTGGAAATTTGATTTTAATATTATTAAATTCATTTTGCTTCAACCAAGTGGCAACATCAGTAATATCTTCATCCCCAATAAAACATTTCCATTCAAATGTTGCATCAGAATATGTATTTGTAACATTAATATTAGAATCATCCGTTATGTTTACTTTGAGCAACTTATAACTACCACCAACTTTAAGAATATAATTAGAAGCCGTGATAGAAGCCTTGTATTCAGGCTGTGTTGTAATTGGATTTCTTTCATCTATTGGCTCAAAAGTAGAATCATAGTAATCTGCATACATACCAATAACATGACCTTCTTCATCTTTTTCGATGTAGTCTTTATGTTCATCCCAGAAGTTCTGATATAGTGTTAATTTCTGTATTCCCATTGGTTTCGTATTCTCAATCTTAGTAACCTTCCAAACTGTTGGATGTTCTGTTGGTGCGCTAACAACCAACCGCATTGTTCTATTCAGATCATCGTTGTACCAGAATTTTTCAGTATACTTATTTAATGGCATCCAGATTTTCGTCTGATTGTCCGGGTGCGCAAAATATGTCCATTTGTTACTTTATTAACTCGCTAATTTTAATAAAGATAGAAATTGTTTCCTATTTTCTTTTACTTTCATAAAAGTGCAGATCATATCATTCACCATGCCAAAATTGGTTTAGGTGTTCCCCACTTCGGAACGCTTGTTCCTATTCCATTTCAGGAATGATCGTTGAACGTTCTCCTGTTCGGAGTTTCGCTGCTGATTGTCCATTTTTGCAAAATAAAACACCTCAGTCCGTAGACAGGTGTTGCAAATAAGTTATCTATTTATTTTTCAAACATTCACATTTGTATTTATTTCATTACTATGTTGTAGTATAAATAGCTTTAGGATTTTCCAGCAATTCGAGGAAATGCATCACTATCGTTTCCAATAATGACGGACTATATTTTGTATAATCTCTATACTCACCAATTGTATCAATTGTTAATTTGTCAGTTCGTTGCTCTGACAAAAATAGAATTATTCTATTTCTTATACTTTCGCATAAGTTCAGGTCATATCAAATCCATATCTTTTCAGACTTAGGATGTCTCTGTTAACTCACTTGAGTACATGACCGTCGAACCTTATCCTATTCGGATCTTGGCTGCGTATTACCTAATCCAATCATTTTTTAACATTCGCACTTGATTTTATTTCATATCTACGCTGTAGTACGACTGGCTCTAAAGGACTCCACGCAATTAAAAGACTTTCGACATATTGTTTCCAATATGAAGCGCATACATTTTACGAATTTTGGTTTCTGAGTACTGTCCACATTTTTCTTTTTACTCTTTTCTTTCCATCTGTCTCAATCCATGTCAAGTGATAATCACATGGAAGGATAAGATACTTCATAAACTGATTAGCATACTCTTTGTCTACAACCATCCACTTTCTATAAACCCCTCTATCGTCAGGAATGTCCACGTAACTAGATATCGGAAATTCCGTCATAAACACATTTCTATAATCTTTTTCAAAATAATAAAGTTCGTCACCATCAGTAAATTCTAATGGTTCACTAGGTCTAAATTGTAAATAATAACCTACTTGGTCTTTATCAATTGATCGATATTCTTTGATAATAAATTTTGCATCTATAGGTGTTTTGGTTGTGTTTTCATGAGTAATGTGATAATTCTTTTCAGGTTGATCATCATGAAAATAATCATAAATATAACAATGTTTTGCTTGAATATCATTTTCAAACGTTCGCTCCATAAGAAAATCTGAATTTTCTTTTGAAATCTCACCAACTGTTTTTGCGTTATTAATTTTTAAGTTTGAAATACGTCTAGCTGTTGATAGGCTTGGCATTGTTGTCTACCTCCTCCAACATAGCTTTAATATATCCGTGAGAATCTAAAATTGCCCTTCTGAAAATACTGTAATCATACTTTGGACTATCTACGATATCATAAGCTGCTTGAAGTGTTGCCATAAGAAACACCATTTCCTCTGGATATCCAAGCAACGTATTTAATCCACCAAATTTAAATAAGATATTTTCAAAGTATCTTTTAAACTCTTCATCAGAATTAAAAATTTTAGTTGTAACTAGATTATCTTTGTATAAAAGTAATCTATGAATATTTTTGTGCATGAGTATCGCTGCATCTTTTATTTGTTCTTCAGAAAATTCTCCATATAAATAATCCATACTAGACACCTTTATTAATATAAGAGTTATAAAGATAACCATGATCTCTAATCGTCTTACTTAATTCTTTCTTTACATTATCCAGTCTTGCTTGAAGAAGTTTGTAAGGATTATTTAACATTCTCTCCTCTTTACCACCAAACATCATAAGAGTATAATTCAACGAATCAACTCTTGGACTCAACCACTCAATAGTGATTCCAAGAACAAATAATCTGCACACATATTCAACATCAGAACTTTCATCTATTGAATTCTTAAGTTCAAAAGAGACTTCTTGAACTTCATCATCCAATGTAATAGAAGAGAAGAGTCTTCTTATTCTTGTATCTCCAAGAACATTGTGTAATCGTTCTGTGTAAATTTCTACAAAGTCATTAGAATCTAATGCCAGTTCTTTTGGGTCATCAATTCTGCTTAATGCTCTTGAAAAAATAGTTTCATAAGGAAGTATCATGATAACCTCCTTTATTTAACAAACAATTCGCTTAAAAGATTAAAATCAGAATCAAAGATTTCGCTAAGTTTTCTTACTTTTGAAATACTATCAAGATTACCATTTGCAATTTCAGTCGCAACCATCTGCTCAAGAACACTTCTTGTTGTGTCTGGAAGTTCTCTGATTTCCATTTCCATCTGATGAACTGGCATTCTGAGAATGTCCAATAAATCATTTCTTGTATACATCTTCTCGTATACTCGTTTTACAGTTGGGAAATCTTCAAGTAAATCTTCATCAAGAATAACAAATCTTGGTAAGAATACATGATCTGAACCTTTTCTAATTAAAGAAACAAGGTCACGATAATTGATTTCACAATCATATCCATAATCTTTAAATTCATAAAGGTTTCCAGACTGAGATGTAACATTTAGACCACCATAACATACCGATCTACATAAAATATAATCTGAATCTGTAAATACCTTTTTCTCTTTTACGATTTCTTTTTTAATTGGTTTTTCTTCAACAACTTTTTCAGTTGTCTCAGTTTTTGTTGCTACTTTTTTTGTTGTAGTAGCGGTTTCCTTTTTTGCTCGTGCTGTAGGCATTGCTTTCCTCCGTTCAAAAATAGAAGAGTAGTGGTTAAACTACTCCTCTAATATATTTTTTATTGTTTAGATTACTCTGTAATAGTCCACTGACCAAATACTTTACCGATTCTTGTAGCAATACCAAACTCTCTCTGAACTTCATATTTCATGATATCAGCGATGTTTGCATTAGCTGTTCCACGGTCTGTGATTTCTTCGATGAGAGTCTCACCAACATCAACCATGTCAACAAGTTTCTCATCTCCGGATGCAAATACGTAAAGAACATCGTCTTTGTACATATCTTTTGTTAAATCGTTCTTTGCAAATCTCTGTGGAATTTCAACAAGTGTGTAACGTCCGTAATTTCCAAGACGACCCATCTTAGCCTTGTCTTCTTTCTGAGAAGATGCGATCCAATTAATATCAATAAGTCCTTCAAGCTCCTGAAGACCTACCATTGTTCCCATAATAACAACTTCAGCATTGTCGTTTGCTACAGATACGTTCTGAAGAACTTTGTTGAATTTCTTTCTGTTTGCTGTGTTAAGTGCGCCAGTCTGAACAAACTGTGTCTGTGCAGGAAGTTTCTTGTGTGCTTCAAGAATCTCTGCAAAGATAAGTTCCTGTGCCATAACAACAAATGCTTTTGTGATAGCATCTACAAGTTTTGTCCAATCTTCCTGTCCAACAAGGTATCTGTCAATATCAGCACCTACAGCAGCACCATAAACATCTGTTTCGACAGAGTATGTTGTATTTTCTGGCAATCTCTGAAGCATTGTATCGTGGTGTCTCTTACCCATTCTTGCTACAGAAAGAATAACCTCGTCATGCTCATTAACAAAAAGATTTGTATCCCCATCGTTAAGATTTTTATAGTTAACAAGTGCGTTAAACCACTCGTTCTCTTTAAGTCCTGTAGAAACTGTCCAATCTGTTACTTCCTCAATTACATCGAAGAACTGACGACCATAATCTCTATAAGCACGTTCTCTTTCTCTACGAGAAGAATCTTTTGTGAGACCAAAGATTCTAAGAGATACTTCACGAAGTTTGTCCTCTGCCTCTCTTTTAGAAATTCCATCGTCAAGTTCATTTTTATATAAATCGAACATTAAGTTCTTTACTTCCTCATAAGAAGTTTTCATTTCGTCAAATACATTAAGTACATGTGCGCTAAAATTCATCTTTCTCATTGGTTATTCCCTCCTTTCTTACTCTTCTGATACTTTGTGCTTCTGGCTTCCAGCCTCAATAGTTACTTTCTTACCAACAACAGGTGTTCCATCAAATGCGTCTTCACTAAGCTCGTAAACGTCTGTTACTGTAAGCACAAATCCTCTAACTGTCTTTGTTCTCTCAGCAGAAGCTGCGTTGAAGAAGTTAGATGCTTTTGTAAATTCACTGTTATAACTCTCAGCGATTACTGGTACTTCATAGATAAAAATTGCTGGTGCATTAACATCAACTTTCTTAACCTCTACATACCAGTTTCCGTTAGCAGCCTGCTCAAGAATTTCTCCTTCAAATCCTACTGGAGCGTCAGCAACTTCGTACTGATCAAAGCTTACATAAGCTCCTTTTCCGCAAACTGTACCGTTGTCTGTATCTTTCTTAATTACCATGTTTAAAACTCTTCCAACTTTGTCTGAAAGGACTTTAGTTGGAAACGCAACGTGGTGTTTTTCTACGTTGTATCTAATAGCCATAGTGTTTATACCTCCTATTTTTTTACATAATAAAAAGACCGTCCTATTGACGATCCTTGCCTTTAAAATTATTTAATTTTTTATTTTTCTTCTTTAGCAAACAATTTTCCATATCTGCTAGGTTTTACAGCCTTTTTATTTACGCTTACAAACTGTTTCTTTGTTGTAGTTTCCTTTTTTTCTGGTTTAGAAAGTTCGAAATTACCATGCTCAGAAACATAATCTGAATGAAGAACTTTAATTTCTGTCTCAAGATCAGCAAGAGAGTAGTTATCCATTTCAGAAACAAGCTTCTCATAATCTTTATTTACAAATTTTCCTTCTTCATCTTTCTGTGCAAGAATTTCATATTTCTCAGAATCAAGAATTGCTTTCTTCTGTTCACGAAGTTCATTTAATTCAATTTCTTCTTTAAATGCTTTTAATTCAGCATAGTTTGAACGCATTTCTTCAATTGAAATCTTCTCGGACTCAGTAAGGAGCATTGCAAACATTTCTGTTCTTTCTCCCGTAAGTGCAATATTATCATCCTCTCTTGTGTAGGACTGTTTGTAATATTTGTCACTATCCCAATCCTGCATAATAAAATATTCATCATATACTTGAGATACATAACACCATTCAGAATCATTTCTGTAAATAGAACATAATGCATTTAATGCGTATCTGATGTCTTCAAAAGAAATGTCAAACAATTTGTTAAACAGTTCGTCTTTTGAAAAACTTTCCGTTTCAGATTCTTCTGTAGTAGTATCTTCAGTTTCCTCTTCGACAACCTGTTCTGGTTCTTCCTGACCGTCTTCTACTGGTTCAGTAGTCTTAGGATCTTCTTCGGAGGATTCCTCAACTGTTTCCTCAGATTCTTCTTCTGTGGTAGTTACTTCCTCTTCAGACTCTTCTGTTTCAGTTACCTCCTCATTTTCAGTAACTTCCTCTTCAAAGTTTTCTTTCTTCAATTCAGTTCCTCCTTTCGTAGTTTTTTCTTTTATTTCATCACAGAAAGATTCAAGTGTATTCAATCTTTCCTGTAATTCACTTATTTTCGATTCATAATTTTCAAATAAGCTATTATTCTCTGCACTAAAATCTGCCAATTTGATATTTGAACCTTTCATGCCAGGGTTTACAATTTCACCTTCAGGTGTTTTTCCTAAAATGGTTACTCCTGAGAACCAAAAATCTTCAATATTTAAACATTTAGACCTCGCATCGTACGCTAGTTCTCTAATCGAAAGCTCGACCGACACAAAACATTCACACTCACGTTCAAGTATTTCAGACGCTTTAGAATACTCTTCGAAAATATAACCATCGACTTCGCAATACGTTTTATTTTTCTCTTTATCATAAACCAATTGTGCATTGCAACTTTCAGGAATGATTCCAATTGGATACTCATCATAAACAAGCTCTCCATTTTCATCCTCATGCATATTATGTGTGTAAAATTCCCACTGTCCTTCTGGATTTTCATCGGTAACTACCTTGTGGATATAAGCCAAAATTGGACGATTACTGAATGAAGGAAGTGCAGATTCCATTACTTTTTTATCAATGTTTGAACCATTTGCATTTAAGTCTGTATGACAGGCTTGAAGATGTACCGGAAGCAAACCATCTTTGTCTTTGTTAGAATTGTCAAAATTTACTTTTCCATGAACCTGTACGACTAATGGTTCGCCATTTTTTTCACTACTAAAATGTGTTGATTTCTTATATTTGTTTAAATAGAAGTCATATAAGTCTTCCATAAATAAAAGTCTCTTTGTAGACATATTTCTTTACTTTAACCTCCCTTCTTTAAAAAATAGGTATAAAAATACCACTCAATAGAATAGAAGAGTGGCTAAAAAGTAAGTATATTGCTATACTGTATTTTTGATTTATCTATATTTGAAAACTGAAGTTTATCAGTATTCAAAAATATATACATTCCATTTGATTCATTAACTACTTGAAATCCAAGTTTCTTTAAATTTTCAGAGGTAGTGGAATCTGTTGTTTTTAAAAACTTTTCTTTCATATAACCACCTCATTACTTATTACTCCTTGACTTGTCCCCTGCATCACTTATTTCTGAATCAGAAACTTCAGGTCTACCACCATCACTACTTTTATTTGATACTGTATTAGCAGAAGTTAATGGTTTGAATTTATCTGTAAGATTTAAAATATCATTTTCTAAGAAATTCATAGCCAATGTATCTAATTCCCCAACACCATTCAAACTATTAATTGCTATAATATTAGGAAATCCATATTGCAAATCTTTCTGCATAGATTCTTTGAATGCATCTCTTGTATGAATGGACACATCAAAAAACTTAACTTTTGCATGATTTTTTACTTGATAAGAGAGCATTCTATTTACCCACCCTTGTATTTGCCCAAGTAAAGCAGAAATTGCAAAAGCACTATCAACTTTATTTGCAGAACGAACACCCTCTGAGTTAGTAAGAGTAGCAGAATTTAACGTCTGCGCACCACCTGATGTGTTAAACAATTCTTTTGTAGCTTTTTGTACTTTTGTTGTGTCTGAAGCTTGGTCATCAGAAAATGATATTGTATCAAGTGGAAGTGGGGTTATAATAGATCCTATATAAGGTGGAAGACTATCTACCAGTTTGTTATAATAATCTACAGCAAAATCTATATTTACAGCCCATTGGTCAGGTTCGTTTGCACTAGAAATTGTTGGAATGGTAGCAGTAATCAACTTGTAAATTTGCTGGTCATCTGCAACAGCCTGTACATCAGCAAGATTCAAAAGACCTATCAAATCAATAAATAAACCACTGAATATTGGTACGATTGTTTCCCAGGTTTCAACTCTTGACTTTGTACATATAGCATATTCATCTGGCATTAGTTGCCATTTTTTCTGATTATTTCCATCGTATTCTTTATACATTGATAACAGTGGATCGCCAAGAAATTCAAGTACATCCTCGAACTTTTTATATTTACTCATATCTACATAGAATGCATAATCGCCAGTAAAATATTTGCCAGATATTCTACAATATTCTGGTGGAATTTTTAAAATAAACATTCCAGTTTCATCTAACCAACAACATCCGTAAAAGACATCTTCTATAAAATTGTTGATTAAAACCTGCAAAAAGTTGCCTTGTAAAGACATTCTATCTAGCCATACCAATGTATCATAGTAATCTTTTAATATACTTTCCTTATCATTATCACCAGTTGGATCATATGACGGAACTACATATCTTGCATTTAAATCAAACATTGTAGCGTTATACATAATTAATCTAAAATATGGCTGGCAACGGTAGAATAGATAACGTGATAGTCCACGCAGTTCATCTTCGTAACTATCAATATTCTGAAGATATTTAATGACGTTTTCTTTGCTATACGAGCTTATAGAAATTTGACGTGTCGTTTTCGTTACATCACGAACTTTTTTAAAGGAATCTTGTGATTCTGCAAATCGTTTTTGTTGTGCTTCTAATTCTTGTATATATGTTTTCCTATCAGCAGCAGTCTTATAGGTTTTGTTTTTCGGAGATGTTTCAGTCATCCCTTTTTTTGATTGTGTCATTTTTGATGCGAACACCTCCTTTTCTGTTTAGTTATATTTTTTTGGATTTTTATTTAGATTGCTTTAGAGAACGATGATTGTCGTTTCGGTTGATTTATTGAGAGTTTGGAGAGAAGAGATTGAGTGGATGCTGTCTTCGGTCTTAACTTTAATTCTAATTGACAAGCGCACCAATAATTATATGCTATAGAAGAATATCTATCCTTTCTCATACCAGACACTTCTTTTACTCTAATGTTAGCATTTTTAACTTCATGATCTAACTTTACCAACTCATAAATACCAAGAGTTGTTTGCGTATATGGCATCTTTAATTTTACTTGTTCGGTTGGAGAAAGTTTTGAATAACCTTTATATGTATCCTTCAATATAGAATCTGCTTCTTGTTCTGTTGTTAAAAAGTTTATTTTACCGTTTTGGATTCCATTTCTAAGTAATACACATATCTCATTATTAAACTTATCTGTTGCTTTCACAGACCAAATAACTTTATTTGCATCTCTTACATGACATCTCGAAGCCATGTCTGGATCATTAATACACGTTAATGCTTTGTATGTTTCTCCATTTTCTTGATCATATTGATCCTTTATAATAAAATCGAATACTCCTAAACCAATACCGTTCGTATCAAGTACAAGATCTGTGCAGTTATATTTATAAAAATATCTCATCACTATAATCCCCAAATCATCAGTATTGAGACCTTCAAAAGTTTCTCCATATACAAAATTAGACTGATATGAGGTATCATTTACCTGTATTAAATCATTTATATAAACAGCAGATGCATCATTCTTCTTTTTTTTAGAAGATTGCATAAGTGCTACGTCAACGGAGAGAATTCTTTTTTCAGTTGACATTAATTTAGGAACTTGAATTTTATCATTATAAAAAGATAATGGCATATAAGCCCTTTTAATTTTTCTTCGTGATGTCAATTCGTCAAACTTAAACAAACTTCCATCAGTATCCCCAAACCATAAACATTCCATCTCCATTTGCTGTACGAGTTCGTTATAGTCAAGCTCAGACATTTCGTCCTCTACTTGCGCACGAGATAAAAGTCCCTCTTTGATACTCACCTGATATGGAATCCCAACTATGAAATACTTCTTTTTATCATCAAAGAAATTTAATGTATAACTTTGCGCTTTTTTATATGCCCAAGAACTTTTAAAATATGCACTCGACATATAAATTTCTTTATTTCTTTCCTGTAAATGCTTATATTCTGGTTTATTTAAATATTTTGGTTGTCTTGGACTTGTTAAGAATTTTCTAAGAACAGTATTAAGAACAGTTTCATCAACCATGCGAAATTCATCTACAATTATTATATTCGCTCGTGCGGAACGAGAATTTTCCGAACTTGTACGTGTTTTTATCCACGAACCGTTTTTAAAATAAATGGATGCATCATTTTGACCTATACTACATTTTTCAATTTCTGATCGTAAAATAGATGATTGCTTCATAAAATCATCTTGTATCTTAAGCAGTACTTCATTTGCCTGTTTTAATGTACCAGAACTTACAACTATTTTAGTTCCTGGGAAAAGTATACAACGAACACAACAAAATAGTGCCGTTAAATATGTTTTGCCCTGACCTCTTGCGGCAAGATACATTGTAAAGTTGTAATGCATCATACACCATAATAATATTTTTTGAAATAATTTTAGTGTTATTCCAAGAACATCTGATACATAACGTTGTGGGTTATGTCTATAATACGCAGCTCTCCAAGCCACAGTCTCCATTATTTTTTGTTCTTTATCTTTCTCAAGTTCTACTTGAGTCTTTTTTTGCGATGCCATTATTCGTCATCCATCCTTGACCCGAAGATTTTATCAAATAATGCTTCTGAATCAAAATCTTCATCATACTGTGGTTTTGCGACTGTATATTTTGACATAAACTTTTCATATAATGACGAAAATGCGTTTTTCAGTCCCATCATTTTGGATAGATGTCCTTTAAAAAAGACATCGATATACAATCCAATTTTATCAACATCTTTAAATTCTTCGTCTGGTTCTGGAATTGGTTTTTCTTGTTCCCATTTATCAATTAACTGCCCAAATGTAAGATTATCCGTTAATGCATTAGATGTTTTTTGTGAAGGTTTTACATTTAAACTTCCCATAAGATTTTGAAGTGTAGCATCTAATTCCTTAGTATCTTTTCCATTTCTTTGAGCCTTATCTATTTCAAGTTCTTTAAAACAAATTCTCTTGAATAACAATTCTTGTGCTTTATTTTCACATGGATATCTAGTTGTCCAATCTTGATATTCATTTTCCAAATACATTAAATCTTCATTATTATAAGAATTACCAAATCTTTTTTTTGCTGAACGTAATGTTTTTCTAACAATTTTTACATTTTCAACCGCATTATTTTCTTCATCATCTATAGCAAATTCAGAATCACTCCAATGTTTATTTCGATATTGTGGCAATGATCTAACCATAACAATAAGTTGCTGTGCAGCTGTTGATCTGATTTTTTCACCTATTCCTTCCGATAAAGAATCTAACTGAGATTCGTAATCGGCATCAGAAAATTTCCAATTTAATTGTCTGAAAACATCAATTGTTTTTTGCTTATTATCAATACGATTTCCATCTTTATCAATATCTGTACACATATCTAAAATACAACTTTTACATGCAAAATGCTCTATTCCACTTTTTGATTCTCCTGATGTATAGAATGCTTTTGATGATTTCCATTTTCCACAGTGGGGACAATATACATAATCCAAATCAAGAAGATGATTATAATCTAAAGCTAAATCATGATAAGCTTTTTTGACATTATTTACCGTTAGCTTTTTAATTTCATCATCTGTTTTTGCTTGCCTTAAATTAGCCAAAATTAATCACTTCCTTTCATTCCAATAAAAAGAAGAACCAGTTAAGCAACCGATTCTTTTTTCTTTAAATTAAGTCTTTCGACCAATATATTTTCCATATTTTTATATTCTTTTTGTTTAATTCTTATAAGTTCAATATTGTGTTCTTCGCAATAATTATTTTTAATCTTGTCGTATTTTTGTCTCTTTTCAAACTCTTTTATACCACCAAATTTTTCGATTGGCATGTCATGTTGTAACCCATCTACTTCAATGCAATATTCTTTTCCATTAAATTTTATGTAAAAATCATATCTTAACTTATATTTACCAACACACCCTTCAAACGTTTTCTGTGTTTCGTAATTTATGTGATATTTGTCAAGAATAAATTGACATTGAATTTCGAGTTGACTTTTTGAAAGAAGAGGATGTTTGCAATAATTTGATATCATTGCACCGACTGATTGCTCAAAAATACGACTAGCACCATTAGGAAGTCCTTCGCCAAGATATTTCCATTTATGTATTTCTTTGTGTCCTCTATATTCGGTGTCAGCAAATTCATAATCTGGTCTATAAAGCTTCATAAATAGTTTTATATTATGAACTGCATAATTGTTGTTTCTCAATAGACTAAAATTTTCTCTTCCTCTAACAATGAAATGGACTCTTACTTGGTATATAAAACCTATTTCGTCTTTACAATAAACAGGCTGATGAGATGATATATATTTAGTTTCATCTAACATTGTAAAACCATTTTCTGCAAGATATCCTCTTGCGTTATCCAGATTCCAATCTACTTTATTTTCTCTTTCATAATAACAGAGTTTACAACCAGTTCCACCATGTCTTATATAATTCCAATCTGTCCAATATGAAGGATGAGATTTATTTGGACATTGCAAATTAACTCTTACTTTTCCATCTTCGATTTTAATATCTAGCAAATTATATCCTGGCTTTTCTTTATCTAACCATTTTTGACATGTATCCATATTCCAATATGATAAAGGTACAATTCCTTCGCAAAATGGACAATATATACTTCCACGTCTTAGGTTATTTAACGTTCTGTTAAAATGATGTCCTTTATTACATTCAAGAATCAAGGCGTTATTAATACTTGATAAATCACCATCAATATATTTAAATCCGTATGTAGAAATTTCCTTTATTTTTTGTTCTGGAGTTAACGCAATATATTGTTTTTCTTTTCTACATTCTTTGCAAGAAAATCTACCAAGCTTGACATATTTCCATGCGTATTTCATTTTATTATCTGGATGTTTTAAGCAATGACAATCTGATTTTTCATTATGATTAAACTCTTCCTTTGGAGTGTCAAGATATAGTCCTCTTTCTTGAAAACCGTAAAATGCTTCTTCGTAACTGTTCTTTTTGTATTGTTTTTCCATTTTATTTTCTCCAATCTCTCCATATCAAAAAATTAACATTTTAATTACATATCTACACACTTACAAATACATACCAATTAAAAGTAAAAGAGAAGAGTGGTTGGATATGGAGTACAACCATTCACAAAGATGATCAGTCTTTGCTATTCTTCTCTAAATTAACCACGTTCCACCGACAGAACATCAAACACCAAACAGTTTATGGTCATATATATTTATTCTCTAAAGAAAATTTTTCAAATAAAAAGAGCCAGTATTTCTACCGACTCTTTATTAAAGGTTCTCGCTTATAGTAGAGAAGCACTGCTTTATTGTTCTGCTTTATTTATGGATCGCAGCAAATCCAGACCACACAGCAGCCATTCAAATTCAGACTTGGTACAAGTACCATTTCTGTTAAAAATCCATGATGATTTTTGTTCTTTTGTTAATTAGATAAATGCTTCATCTGATTCATCATCGCAGTCATTTTTGATAATATAATGATTCTTGGTTGTACTTACATCATTATGTCCTAATAATTTTTGTGCAACTTCTGCTGATTTATGCTCATAAACTACAAGGTTAGTTGCTCTAGACTCTCTAAACAAATGGGGATGAACTCTACGCCCAACAATTTCTGTAAACAAACCACTACACCAACCATTAAAAACACCTTCTCCGACTTGTCTTGTTTCTCCGTTTTTTTGTTTTACAACAAACATATAGGGACAATCATCTTCTCCACGTACTTCCAACCATTTTTTCATCCATTGCATTGCATCTTCTCCAAACTTCATTTTTCTTGGTTTCCCGACTATTGATTTTCCTTTGCAACGAATAGTATGTGTTAAATATTGTCTTGAAATAGCTTCGTGTTCACGTCCATCATCATCTATGACTTTAATTTTTTTCTCTTTTGCAGGATAGTCAACAACTTCTTTAAGGAGTTGTCTAGCTTCAGATCTACGACACCCTGTACTATAAGAAAAAACTAGATACGATAATTTTTGCCATTCTTCTCGTTTTTCAAGTTCTTTACATAAATTTATATATTCATCAGGTGTAAGTGGTACTTTCTCATGTACGTATCCAGTTTGAACAACCTTTAGTCCAGATGTGAAATTTCTAAAAGTCGGATATTCCTCTTCGTACATTAACATTACATAATTACAAAAAGTACTTACTGCTGATTTTTTAAATTTTATACCTGAATCAGACAAACCTCTATTTGTGAGCCAATTTAAATATTTTTGAAATTCTTTCTTTTTTATTTCTGTAAAATCTTTGTTTTTCAAATGGTCTTTTACCCATACAAAGAAAATGCGAAGTCCAGATTTGTATGCTGGTCTTGTTTGAACCGAAAGGTCTGATTGATTGTCAAGATAATCTTGAACCATTTCTCTGTTAAACTCATTTACTTCAAGCCATTCCTCTTCACTAATTTCATCTGATCTATCTGCGATTTTACCATCCATGATCTCACTTCCCTTCAATTTCGTTATCAGATTATCCATCTGACATATACTTATTTATTCTCCACACAACAATGCAGAAAATATAAAGCAGATCGTTTAGGACTCGAACCTAAATAAACAGTTTTGGAGACTGTCATGCTAACCAATTACATTAACGATCTATACGCAGCACATTGCACTCGAAGCAAATACGAATTAACGTACACACTACTTAGCATGTAAGTTCCATACATTCTGGATTTATGCTGCAAAAATGGGTAGCGTAGGAATCGAACCTACAGTTTGACCATACCTACCCACATAAAAAGAGCCTGCAAGCACATTCGCTTACAAGCTCTTCCCTCGTGACCATTTATTATTTATACACCAAAGATATCCAATAATCTTTCCAACGTATATCCATCAATAGTATCTGTAGAATAATAACTATAACTAGAACAACCATGCTCATCACTCTGAGTTACTGTAAACCCATGCATACCGTCATCTTCATGATCGATAGAAATGTTCATATCATCTTTATCATCCATATGACAGCTTTCACAATCTCCATCGCATCCAAGTTCATCCTCATCATCTTCGATATGGACTTCATACATTACCGTATTTTTATCATAAGCAGATGTAGCTTTGTGGCTTACGTCATCCATAAAGTAAGCAATAGTAGCCCCTGATCCTGGATATTTTCCGCCCACCTTTGCTCGTTCACAGTAAATTTCATCATTAATAATAGCAATACTAAATTCACCATCATAGCCATCAAATGCAGGATCAACAAGCTCTACCTGTGCAATATCATAACCATAAAAAACTAATTCTCTAATAATATCTCTAGCTTCATCATAATTAGCTACAATCTCTGCATAAGTATAAGAGCCAGCAATATCCTCTACAGTTTCATTATAAATTTCACAAAACTCTTCTACACAACATACATCAATTTTTTTCAAACAAAAGCACACCCTTTCAAATTACAGCATTTTATATGTTTTGCTAATCTTAAACACAATCTCATCATGTGCTTCTGTATGCCATTCCCTACCGTTAATTGCAGAAATTCCACTCTTTGCAGGTACATGCTTTACGGAGAATTTTCCCATCTTTCCGAGTGGAATAACCTCTTCTGGATTAGCAGCAAGTGTATCATGCACATAAGTCTCCAATGCCTGAAGTACTTCTGCAATCTCTTTCATTGTATAATTATTTTCTACTGTCTTTGTTCCAATTCCTTTAATAAAATCATTCTTTACCATTTTCAACTAAAATTCCTTTCTCTTAATTATTTCCATACTAAAAAGAGGGTAACAGCTACAACGAGTCCATTCCCTCTGATACGATTTTTCTTTGTCGGAAACCGCAACCGTATTTTAATAAAACCGATTTTCCAAGGATAATCGTGAACCTATTGTGGCTTCGTCAGCCAAATATTTATAACATGTATTCTATCCTAGAACACATTCCTTTGTTTATATAATAACTACTCACCTGCAAAATCGGTCGTGCGAGAGTTTGATTTTAAGGGGAGAGATGAGTAGTTATTTACTTTATAACATAACAGGATTAACACTTAAGATTCCTGTCTCGTCTACAATACACACCATCTGTGATGGTTTCCCATGTAACCTTTTTTCAATTGTATAATCACATCCAGAGCCAGCAAGAGTTCCACTTTGTACAAACTTTGCCTCTTGACTATACATACAGAAATGTTTATGTCCACTAAAAATATTATCTGGAAAGAATCCACACATAGATGCTAAATTCATATATCCTTGTTTTGTTGCATTGTCAAAATCGCCATGAACAAGAAGATATGTTTTTCCAAAGATATTAACATTAGCAATTCCATCGTCAAGATTTCTATGTAATAATGAGTGGAATCCATCAATATGCTGAAGAACTCTACAAACATCCCATGCTATAAAAGCATCAAGTCTTTCGCTGTGCTGTGCTAAATCTTTTGCCTGAAGTCTAGAGTGATTTCCAGAACTTGAAGCAACATAAACATCTTCAAAATGATTTGTTAATTCATAACAAAATGAAGTCAAATATTCAATGCTCAACTTGAGCTGATCAATAACATTTTCCTTGTTTGAAACTTCAATAGTCTTATGTAGACTATTCGAAATATTGTCACCGAGCATAAAAACATACACTTTTGAAATATTATTCAATTCCCCAATTTCTATTGCTTTATTTAAGTATTTTTCAAGACGTACTTTTGCAATCTCAGAATTAAATTCACCAAAACTTGATTCAAAAGTCTGACCTATATGTAAATCAGACAAGCAAACAATCATTGCTTTATCACTACATATAATTGGTTTTTCATGATTTTTAAATTCTGTTTTCCCGAAATTATCAAGTCTTTCAACAAGTAAATTCATTACTTCGTCAAATCTACTATCCATATAATTCTGTTTTTGCCAAGACCTACGTTCATCTCTAAACTGAATTTTTGAACGTTCAAGTTCTCTTTGAGCTAATCTAATTTCTTCTAACTGCTCAGATGAATCGACAAACTTTGCTTGATTTGCTTCTAGCATTTTTTTAAATGATTGAAATTTTTTTCTATAAGTGCTTTCACCAAAATCATTTCCAGTAAGGTTATTAATTACCGAGGCAACATCTGTCCAAGAACCAATTTGTTCCTTATCTTCGCAGATTCTCAAAATAAGCTCTTCGTCTGTTTCGTTTTCAAATCTTTTATAAGAAGTTATAACAAACACATCCCTTCTTATTCTTCAGACTCAGGAACTTCCAATTCCTCATCTGATTTTAACGCTATTGAAAAATCAATTACCTGATTCTTAAATGCTGCAAGCAAATCACATACCTTTACTTCCTGTTCAACATCATTCTCATCTGTATATGTAATAGTAAGACAATCTTCAGAAAGCATTCCGCTTTTTACTGTAAGTTTATCTGTTGTTGTTCTCATAAAATTTAATTTAGATTTTGCCATTCCTTTTTTCTCCTTCTGTATTAACTAATTTTCCGTACAAAAAATAGGAGAGTAGTGTATACTCTCCTTAAATAATTTCGTCTAAATCACAATCTTCTCCAACAATATAATCACAGATAGAATGTTCTTTTGCCTCATGTGGTAGCATATACCATTCTACTCTGTATTTATCATCATAGAATTTATCATCAATAGATGTACGACTAAGTACAAACTGCTTGGTATGTTGTTCAAGCTGACCTGTTTCATACTCAATTCTATCTCTAAGTTTTGACGCACTTTCAAATCCGATCCCATTTGATCCGTCGTGCATGAGGAAGGTTGAGTTACACATGCTAAAACGCTTGTTTCCAGCTAAGAAAATTAAGAATGCCATTGATGCACACATTCCTTGATTTACTGTATAAATAGGTGTTTTACTGCACTGCATAGCTGAAATTAAAGCGTATCCAGAGTATACAGAACCGCCCGGACTATTTATATAAAGAATAATCGGTTTTCTGTCTTTTACATCAATTCCTTTATCTTCTCTGTTATAATTCATAATGTGAAATACAATTGTATCAATTACTTCATCATCAATTTCACTATTGATATAAAGTCTTCTTTCTTTAAGCTCATTAATTTCATACATTTCACTATAATGCATGTTAATTGTGCTTTTAATATCTTTTAAATTCATCATGGGCTTTACCCTTGCTTTCATAATATTTTTCTCTTGTGAGAAATTAATCTAATAAATCAGCCATAGCAGCTGTTTCGCTTCGTTCTGTCTTCTGAAGTTGTACATACCCAAATTTTTCATGTCCAGCAAGTTTTTGAACAGTAGAAAGTAGCCCGTTATTACTTCTAAATAAAGCCGAATCAGTCTGTTTAAAATCGCCGTTCATCCACAAAGCAGATCCTTCTCCGACACGTCCGATTAACAACTGAACATGTTCTTTTGTAAGATTCTCTGCCTCGCTGACATAAATAATTGTATTTTTAATATCTCTTCCTCGAACATATCCTAGATGCTCTATCTCAATAGTGCCAGCCATCATCTGCATTTCTAATCCAGTTTCTCCGCCAAGATGGTCAGCAAGAGGCATTGCATAAGGTAAAAGTTTTTCAAGTTTTGAACCTGGTAAAAATCCAACATCGTTTGCATCTTTAACACCGATTGCATTTCGAACATAAATCAATTTGTCAAATTTTCCATCTTCGATTAATTTCAATGCATTTGCAATCATTAAATAGTCTTTGCCTGAGCCAAAGCGACCTGAGAGAACTTTGATTGTCTCATCCTTATTCTGCAACATATCAAATGCTAAAACCTGTTGTGGGTTTCTTGGTTTTATTTTTCCTGTGAATTTACTATTGATTTGCTTATAAGATAACGCATGATATTCTTCGCCATTCCATTTTCTATAATCAACAATTTCACCATCGGATTTGTGAATAATCAAATATTCATTAAGAAGAGAATCATACATATTCTCATTTGTATGCAAATAAAAATAACTCATTTCTTCATCAGAAAGAGTTACTTCTTGATATCCTGTATATTCGTCAATATTCTTGACTAAGTTAATTTCATTTACACCTTTTGTTGTAAGTTTGAAAATATTCTTTGAAATAAACTTACAATTAATATCATCAGTGCATACAACAATAGGAGAGTGGTTTTTATTATATAAATATGCTGATGCCAATATAATATTGTCTGGGGTTTCTTCTAATGAAAATTCAGAGATTATATCTTTTACATCATCATTATTCGTAACAACTTCATATTCTCCAAAATGTTCATCAAGTAAATGTGCTACTTGACGTGCTTTGTATTTTACTTCATTATCTTTTCTTGAAGATTCTTTGATATTTTCAATCTCTTCCAATGTCTTCTGCGAAATAACAAAAGACTCTTTAAATGCTTCCTTCTGTAGATTCAGAAGTGCATTGGTATCTAGGAACAGTTTGTATTCCAATAAAAGATACCACCTTTCTTTTAAATTTCGTTTACTTTACGATTTTATTTTCTCTGTATTTATTTAGTTTTTCATGTTCCATTCTGATTCACACAGATAGTATGTACGTTTTCTACCTTTTGCAATAGTATGACTAATTCCATTACTTCCTTCACGGACTCCATGAGCAACCAAATAATTTTTTTCGTCTCTACTAATAAGTACTATAGTAATACATTCCTTTCGTCTTTAAATTTCTCCTTATGATAGGAGATAAATAATTGCAGAAACAGGACTCGAACCTGTGACATCCAGCTTATGAGGCTGGCAAGCTAACCAACTGCTTAATTCCGCATCAATAAAAAAATGCACCAGTATTATTAGTAATACTGATACATCTTCTCACACATTTCCATGTATGAATTCCACCATGCTTTCGCATATTTTTTAATGAATTTAATCATTAGTGTTTTGCTCCTTTCTAAAAAAGATAGGACGGTAACACAGATAATATACCCATGCCACCGTCCACGAGGAGAAGAAAATTATGAAAAATATTTTAATTAGTAGGGGTTAACCCCCAAAATCCTTAAAGGATATTTATTACACGTGTTGCTTATTTATATTCCGCATTTGCAATTTTAGCGGAGAGAGTAGTTGTGTTGGTATTACGAAAAACGTACGCAAATTTACTCTTGAACATGTAAGTCAAGCATCATTGCCCACTTTCCCCTCATTAGGTTGGATTAGAATTTTGGTAAAAACGTTAAAAAATCGGCGTTTTTTTGATATATTTTCAACTCGCTATGTACAAAAAATTTGCATTTTCAACAATTTTTGGAAAAACATTTTAGTAAATTTGACGAATTTACTTCATAAAGAACCTTTAAAAGTAATGCTTTGTTTTTATTTAATGTTGTAAGAATTTGTTTTTTTGTTGACTTTATGTTAGGTGTTATCATAAATGCACGATCAATCATCCACGAAAATAACCCTAGATAATTTTTTGATATCTTAACTTTCTGAATGTCAGAAATTAAATCGTCAAAATCTTTTCTTAGAAGTAAGTAATCTTCTTTTTCTGAATCTGAAGAATTTACATCATATAGACTAATAGAATACTTGCTAATTAAATCTTCAACTTTTCTACAGGTTCTAATATTATTACTCATATCATATTTTATAAAAAAATGAGACATCGGAAGAGTAGATGTAGAATGATGAAATTCAGATAAGTCTAAGTTGTATAAATAATTCATAGGACAGGATAGCTTATCATTTATATTAGACTTATTGAAATTCTTTTTTATCAATAACCAAAATGACGGATATAAATTTTCTTTAATATTTAAATCATTTTGTATTCGCTTTATTTCATCAGATAAATTAATATCAAATCGTCTCTTTGCATTATCAATTGCAACCTGCGCAAGTACACTTAAAATACATACATAATCAATATATTTTTCATCATCAAAATTACAAGAATATGTACGTGCAATTTGCGCTAAATTGCTTGATAATCCAATATCCAACTGTGAATTTGCTAAATTATTATCTATCAAAGCATAATCATCCATTGTCTTGTTATATTTTTTTGAATCTCTTGGGATTAAATTTACGATAGTAGGAGAACCAACATAACATTTTCTTGCATGTTCTACTATGTCTTTTTGATTTGTTGTGTAGCCGGAATCTGAATCCATATCCATTCCATTATTTCTATCTTGTGCGTCAGTACCATTCATATTTATGGCAATACACTGCCTTCCGAGATTAAAATATTTTTTCAATTTCTTGTGATATGTATTATGAAGATATGATAGATTATTTTGACTATTAAAAGGACTTCTAAAGAATGCTAAATATTCACCACTATTAAACCTTTCGGTATAGCATTGAATTGTTCCATCTTCAATAAAAAATGTGTCATCGTCATCAACAGAATTTTCATTGCCGGTCGCAGCATATAGTAGCATTGCATATGGAGATCCAACAACAACTAGATTTTCTGCATTTTGAATAATTTTTCCACTTTTCATATTTAACACATAGTTCTTTACAATATATTCTTTTCGTCTTCTAAAATAAGAGCTTCTAGTAAAATCATAATTTTGCTTACACAATGCAATTAATACTTCATAGTCATTTGAAAAATTCTTATTCTTTTCAAGATACTTTAAGAATTCATCATCATCTTGTTTGAGTTTATTTATATAGTCAACACTTTCCTTTACAACGTTTTCCATAATAGATTCATCCAAACAGTTAACCATTTGATAACTCATTCTTTGAACATTTCCAAGTTTACTTTCATGGGCTGTTTTAACAATTCCAAACATACAATTATTTTCATAAACCTTTTCGCACCAATATTCATAAGATACATCAAATTTCAACCATTTCATTGCATTATCCGTTGTTATTAATTCAATATCTTTTACATAGTGATCGTTTCCAAACATATCTTTTACCGTTGCGGATTGGTATTCATCACCGAAATAATCCTTAAAAAACTGTTGAATATTTGTATTAAAGGCAGCCATTTTACAAAAATGATGTCTAAGTAAAATATATCCATTCCCCCATTCTGGAAAAATACTACTATCTATTAATGCTTGTCCATCAAACAATGTATTTTTCAGTTTATATTTTTTAACATGCTCTGCATAGCATTGTTTGAATTCATCTGTTTTCACAGCTACAACTTCTGTTTCAAAATAGCGATCAATATCTTTAAGTATTAAAATATTTTTTGGATTAATTTTTATTTTTCCAACAATGGCACTTGATATTAAAGGTGCGTATGCACTTACCTCTACAATTGGGGAGTTTTTCTTTGGTAATTTAATTCCCATATATAAAAATTTAATTGCCTTTTTGTATAGCCTATCACAGATAAACATACAAGACCCTTTTTTTGCCTTACCTGTGCTTCTATATAACATCTTGTAATGAATGATTTCTCTCTTAATTACATCACCATTCTTTTTTCTTGTAATGTATTCAACATTAACGCCATCGTTATAAAATATATTCCTAATTTCTTCTTTTGAATGTTTTTGGTATTTATTTCTATTTTGATTTGCTTCTTTGAATAGTCTAGATAATTTTTGACGCTTATTCTTTTTTTTAACAATTTGAGATTTGTAACCGTATGACTTTGCAAGTTTATATTCCATTCTTGCTTTTATTGCAACTTTTTTTAAATGCGCAATTTCTTCTTCATAAGACCTTGATCCAAAATTAAATTCTAAACAAATTATATCTCGTGTTGATTCTTCTTTCCAGACTTTAAGTCCGTTATCTTTTAAATAATCACTAAACAAACTGTTAGTAAACATTGCATCTTTGTAGTCATAATGGTCTCTGACTCCATTATTGTATTCATACAATGTACTTGCTTCAATATTTTTTATTTTCACACCAAACTCGCTCATTTGTATAAATCACCACCAGCCTAATAACAAACAGTATATTCCCAAAATTCTTCTTCAGAATCGTAACCACCATAATCTATGCTTTCTGCATAAAGCGAATTCTCTATAGAAACTGCATCATAATAGCATTCTTCAATTTCACAACACGTACTACAGTCATAATTATTAATGCATTTTTCTTCACAAATATTGTATTTTAAATCATTCATTTCATTTAAGATTCTATTTAATTCCATTTCTTATTCCTCCACAATTCTATATAATCCTTCACCATTCCAAACAATTAACCCATAGCAATGAAGTTCTAATTCATCAAAAATTTCTCCAACTTCACTCATATACTTGATAGGATCTTTTGACTTAAAGCAATAAATATCATCTTCCTGTTTAATTGCACCTAATAACATATTCTCGTTTGTGATCGCAAACACAGCGCATTTATTACATTCATTATTTTCATAAACCATTGTTTTGCAAAAACTTAATGTCTCATCTTCATTTTTCAAACAGATACTACATTTTTCACCACATCCACATTCACACTCAGGTGCTTGCATAAAGTTTGATTCAGGATCAAGCCCACAATCTTTAAGCGTGATAGAAGAGTAGATATTTTCATCTTTTCCAAACAATCCATTTATTTCATTGTTGTTTCTCTAACGTTTCATAATAATTTTCTCCTTATAATATTTTTTCGTATGCGTATCCATCATCTGTCGTATAATAGATGTTCTTGATTCCGAAATCTTTAATTGCAGCCATGCACGATTGACATGGACGAGAGATTCCGTGTGGCTTATCATTTAAGATTCTGTAAATATACAATTTTACTTTTTGGAAATTAATATCCAGATGACGGATATTATTAATGCAGTTGATTTCTGCGTGAAGTTTTGGAACAAAGAATTCGTTCCTGTCGTTATTCCTATACTTGTTATAATAATACTGTATTGGATGTGTTTTTTCTGAATTGTAACCAACACCTATTATCTTTCCTTAGTATACAGCAATACATCCAACATGTTCTTTATGATAATCTGATTGCAAAGCAGCTTGCCTAGCTTTAGTAAACAATCTTTCATCTGATTTAGAAATCATTTACACTGACGCTCTTTAGCTCTTTTTGTATCAAGATATCGTTTTCGCTCTCTATATAAATCTGACATAATTTTATCTGCTATAACAGAACCCTTATTTATTCCGAATGATACAGGATGGTATGTACAAAAATCAGATTCGTACAATGCACCGCCATAATGTCTGTGGAATTCTTCTCTTGATGGAATACGAAGTGTGCTATGATTCTTTGGTCTTGTTTCTGTTTCTACTGTTATCATTTATCTGTCTCCTTTTATTTAAGTAGTTCATCTCGAATCATCCTTTCTATTGATGTGAGATTAGTTGATAGGTTTTTATAATTTATTATTCTCCATTCTACATTACAGATTTATCAGGTTTAATTGTCTCTTTTATTGCATATACAAATGGACTTATTTTCATTTCTGTTGCATTATTTGAAAGAATAGAAGAAATATATAATTCTTTTTCTGCTCTTGTAATACCAACATAAAATAACTTTTTCTCATCATTTAAATCTTTACTTTTATTGTGAGGAAGAAGTCCATCACTACATCCAATAATAAATACAACCGGATATTCCAATCCTTTTGATTTATGAATAGTGAGAAGTTGTACTTTGTTTTCATTATCTATCTGTAGGTCTTTCGTAATATCATCCAAGTACATAATAAACTTTTCTAAGTCTGTATATTTCTTTGCAATATTTTCAAAAGCATTCATATTTTCGATCTGTTCAACATAGCTTCCATCATCAGCCTGTTTTCCTTTTGTCACAAACTCGTCAATATTTAATCTAATTCTTAAATAAGAAATCATATCTCCAATAGAGGAAAATCTTTTATTTTGAAGATAATTAATCACTTCATAAATTTCATCAATGCCATTCTTAAATCTCCAATTTCTACGGTCAATTGACATCATAGAACTGTAAAATGAAACATTCCTTCTTTTACTATTGTTCTCTACTTCTTGCAGGAATTTTCTGTCTAACCATCTATTCGGTTTATTATATAAATATCTAAAAGACTCATTATCATTTTCATAAAGAGCAAGTTTTAGATATGAGATTAGTAGCTTTATTTCTGGAAGATCAGTAAACAAACTTCCGTTTACAATACTGAACGGTATTAATTTCTCATGAAAAGTTGACTGTATTTTTGTCAACTGTGCATTTGTCCTTGCAAGAATTGCAATATCTTTATATTTATATTCTTTAACAAATACATTGATCTTATCTGCGATTTTATCTGCTTCTTCCCATTCGTCTTTATAAATAGCAAATTCTGGTTTTTTAAATGCTTTGTTATTAGCAATACTTTCTTTGTAATTCTTGTGCTTGGAATCTGGAATGGTACTTGCAAATGTATTTGCAGTTTTAATAATATCTTCGCTACAACGATAGTTTTTATTCAGATGTACAATCTTTGCATTTGAATAATCTTTTTCAAAGTCAAGAATGTATTTACTGTTACCACCACGGAATGAATAAATTGCCTGTAATGGATCTCCAACTATCATTGTGTTTTTGCTATTCAATTTCTTTAATAAAAGGGATTGTGATTTTGAAATGTCCTGGAACTCATCAGATAAAACATATTTGAAACAATTGCTGTAATAGTTATAAGTATTTTTGTCTTTTTCTAATGCTTCATTTGCAAGATTAAGAAAATCATCAAACTCTATATATCTATTCTCTTCCTTGAATTTCTCATAACTAACAAATATTTCTTTCATATTGTTCTTACTAAATGGATCATCATCTGAATAGATAAGCTTATCCGTTGTACTTAACATTGCATTTTTCTGCTTTCCAATAAACCTTAAGATATCATTGTATGGAACATCATCTTTACTACATAAGTTCATTCTGTCATAACAAATTGTCTGCATTACCTTTTCTTTTTCCCACTGTAATGTCCATACTTTAAAATACCCTGTTCCATATCTTGTACCAATAATCTTAAGAGCGAGAGAGTGGAAAGTTTCAATGTTTACTCCATTTACGTTCAATTCTTTTAGCTTGTCTTGAATATTTTCTTTTGCCTTTTTACTAAATGTAACGGCAAGTATATCCTGTGGCGCAATAGAATGGTTCTTTACCATATTTTCAATTCGCTTTGTTAATACTGTTGTCTTTCCAGAACCAGCAGATGCTATAACACCAATGTTTCCGTCAATTGTATTTATGATTTCTAACTGTGCTTCACTATAATTCATTTATTATTGTCCTTTCTTCTTTGCGTTTACTTTAAGGTTATAATTATCTTCAATAGGTTTTTCTCTGATTCTACTTCCAAGATATTCAGTTTTATTATCAACTGTAATTTCGCATAAGTTCTCAAATGAGAGAAGATAATCACTTTTATTAAGAAGATATTTTGTTTTATTCTTGTCGAATCTGATACCTGCGTTTTCAACAATCATGTCAGAGAATTCTTTATTGAAACTATCAACAAGTCGTTCTCTATTATATTCTCCAAAGTGTTCTAGCAGCGATTTACATTTGTCGAGATGAACATAATATGCTTCGTATGTACTATAGAAGTATTTGATTTTCTTTTTATATAATTCTCTTTTCAAAACTTCCTGGAAGTATGGAGCTTTCTTGCTATAATATCTTTCACCTGCATTTTCTATATTTGCTTCATTGTCTGCAATAGAAACACATTGTGCGTAATAATCCATGTCTTCTTTTGTAGCTTGTCTTTGTATAAGTGAAACATTAACTTCTACATTTCCATCTTGATCAATAATTGACTTACCATCTGACTCTTCTATATTTATACGATTTACTTGTCTCCAAATGATTAAGCCAGCAGATTTTAAATAATCTAATGCATTTTCTATGTACCAATTAATCATGTGATCAGCTTTGTCGTAGAATTCATTAATTTCATTCATACTGATTTGAAATTCCTTGCTGCTATCTTCCCGGTTATACTTCAGAAGATTGTAATTTTTATTTACCATGTTAATCTCTCTAGCCCACTTACCAACTGTAATATCTATACTGTTGTTTTGGTCATGACCATTAATTAGATCTGAAAGAATGAGTGGTACTATATATTTATAGAGAGATTTATTCATCTTATTAAAGTTTGATGGAAGAGGGTGTTCATATATTTCCGTGATTTCATAGACACGTCTTCCGTTAACTTTGTCTCTTTCTTCTATAGAACAGTATTTGTTTACCTTTTTAAATAATGCGCTCTTATAAGAACTAACAAACTTACCGTTCTTTTTGTAAGATTTCTTTTGAGTATCACTTCCAAATAAGTTAACTAATTCTTGTTCTGTAATTCTTCCTGTTTTAATTTTTTTAGTATCCATATATCATTTTCTCCTTGTAAAACTATTGATAAAGTTGCCTGGTTGTAAAAAATTGTAAAAATGAGGTGCGTAAAACCCTTGAAAAACAAGCGATTTATGCGTGTCAAAAAAATACTGCAAAGTATCACTATAATATATATATATAGTGAGAAACCGCAGTATTTTTTTTGTGGCATTTTCCTCTTGAATTTCTGACGATTTATCAGTTGTTGTTGATTCATTTTTAAAAAATCATTCAGTTTCTCGCAATACATATATGGTAATAGCTTGTGCAAATTATATTTTTATTAAAAGATTATTAATACATATATTTTTGGAATGTTGCTTGTCAACATGACAAAAATAAGATATGAGCAACTTGTTGCGAATATCTATAACGCCGTAGGCAATTACATCACTCTTTAATATTCTTTTAATTTCCCTCCACAGTTAGGACAATAGTTAATATATTCTGCTTTACAATCCTCTGGCTTAAGAATTAATAGATATGCCTTATCCCATTTACTATTATTTACATGACTACATCTGATCAGTGTATTTCCTGAACGTGTTGTATATTTCATACACATATCTCTTTCATCTCCTTTGTATTTCTATTCTCTGTTTGCGTCCTTACTGAATATTGTTTTTCTTTTTGTTCTCTTAATTAGTTTTAACTTCATATTATTTATCTCTCCTTAATTTTTGTTGATGTGATGGATGGTATTGGATTCATATACTTATTCTCTTATTACGAAAATTATTTTTTGCATTTTTATATAAGTGGTACTTTGATATGAGAGAAGTATTTCTACAAGATTTTAATTATCCCCTCCTGGCAGGTATATATCATAGATTTTTGATATGGCGATTTGATTGGTAATTGATATAAATATGGATTGATTTTCTATTTTTATGTGATTAGTGTAAAGTTGGTAGGGTATGAGATTATGAACGAAAAATGATGTGTTTTTATTTAATTAAACCATCAGTTTGAAATTTGTGCTTGTTTTTGTACATAAAAATAGACAGGTAGTTTACCTGCCATTGCTTATGTGGGATCGTCCCACACCCTTATACAAGGTTACAACTTATCTTGTCTCTTCGTTCCAAGCTAAGATTATAACCTTGTTCACTACACAAACAAGTTGTGTAGTTCAGTATGTGTATTTTCTTATAATTTCTATTTTGATACAACCTTACATTTTTAAACAGGCGATTTAATGACTTATCTATGAACAAAATGAGCTAGAATCAATTTTAATACATCGCATGGTAAATTGTGCCTTTTTGACACTTAAACAGAATTTGGTCTGATTTTATTCAAATAAGTATAGTAATTGAATGAAGTGTATGTTTTTCTAGGATTTTAATTGTTAGTTTCGTATTGATACAATAAAATAAAAATGATAAAATAAATTAAAATATATTGATAAGGTGTGTTTTGTATGATAGTAATTAATATAAATATTGGAAATATTTTGCAATTTTTAAAAAGTATTTCTACATTAATTCTTACAGTTACAGGAATAATAACATGCGTTGTTTCAGTTATTACATTACATAGAAATAGGATAGTAAAAGAAGAATCTTCTGTTGCACAAATTGAAATATTTCCAATAAAAATATTGGGAGATCCAGTACCAAAATTAAGAATACAAAATTTTGGAAAAGCTTCTGGCGAAATTATTTCTGTATCATTGGACTGTCAATTGCCTGTTGAAAAGATGATAATAAATCCATTTGAATATTACGTTGGTATGGTTTTAGCTTCAAATCAGTCGTTTACAACAGTATTTGTAATAAATGATCTTAAATTAGATAAAGTTCCTATAAAAGAGTTTAATGTATATATGGAAATAAAATCTCTTGGAAAGATACAATCTAGAAAATGTCATATAAATTATAATTTTTTAGATGGGTATATTGAAACCAAAGCGACACCAGAAGATTGCATTAGCGCATTAAATAATATTAATCAAAGTATTCAAGGGCTTCAGTAAATATTTGCTGTAAGCTCTTTTTTATTAGTTCTTTATCTGCATTGTACGCATCCAATGTAATATTTACGGTTATGCCAGGTCTGATAACTTTATTGTTGCCATTTGACATCTTTGTGATTTGAAATGATAGATTTTTAATTGTTGTTGATTTTTCTGTTATCATAACAATATCTCCTTATGTAATTAATTTTATATACAAGTATTATTCTCTGTTGAGGGTTTGAAAATTAAAAGAGTTGAATGGTGATTTTTTGACGTAAAAATAGTACATCGTAAAAATGCCCTTTATATAAGGAAGAAAGTTAGGATGAGAGAGTGAATTTTTGGAAAATTTTAGTTGAATTTTGTGCGAGAGAGGGCGGAAAAGTGTTGTGAAATAAGGGTTTTGGCGATATGGGGTTCGATAAGGTGTTATTTTTTGGTGAAATGCGATTTTCGTTGAAAAATAAGGTGGAATTGAGGATTTGAGGATTTTGGTGAAAATTTAGGATTTTGTTGGTGAGTTTTAGAAGTGAGAAGGGATTTTTTGAGTTGGTGTGTGAAAAGACCACATAGTTAGTTCTGGCTAACTTGAGTCAGCCTTTATGATTTTAACTACCCCCAGTAGGCAGAAAAAGCCTTGAAAATGCGTACTTTTGTTATTTTTACGCTTTTTTTGACTAATGAAATCGAAATTTTATCTTCTATATAAAGCAAAAAAATGGGACTTCTTTTTCTCGACATTATGTCTATTTTTAGAAAATAGGCTCATATATAGACATTTTTGTTTATTTTATCGTTTTTTAGACACTTTTATATTAATATGTCTATTACTATACAAAAATCATATACCTAGTTCATTACTATACAAAAAATATATATCTATCTATTTCTCAACACGCTGTCTATTATTTTCGGATCTGATTTCCACAGTTAGTAAAATTGCACAAAAACTAGATCCACAAATTGTACAACATGTCAAAACGAATAAAAATTCCAAAAAGGTGTTGCAATCCCATAAAAATGGGCGTATAGTTAAAGGCGTCAAGGGGACAACGGCAAGAGTTCTTCTTCCAGTTCACTTTATATCATTTCTAACCACATTTTAATATTGACATCAACACGAAAGTGTGGTATGATGTATTCAAGTCAATAAGGACGCTCACTGCAAGGTGTTAAGGCTCTGCATACTCACTAGCAAGGTGTCCAGGACTTGAAAAAATATCACAAAAAAGTGTTGACAACAACATGAAGATGTGGTACTATAAAGGTGTCAAGAGGACAACAACCACTTGACAGATAAATAGTAACTCCTCTCAATAGTAGACGGTTAGCACGTTAAAAAGTTTGTACGTGATTAAAACTTTTCCGTCAATCTAATGAGAGGAGAGTGGATAGGATGTATAAATATTATGATACTCCCTACGGTTGCATGGGATATGTTCCGTGGCTAAACAAGTACCAGTTGTTTAGCAATGATACGGATTACATAGAGTTTATCTCATAACATGCAACAAGCACGACTATTGCTAGTCTAGCACACCACAAGTCTATTCTAGCATAAGTCGTGCAAAAATTCCACAAAGTTTTATAGGTTCTTTAAAAATCTATCACTGGATTAGAAAAAGATTAGTAACTTACGGGTGAAAATCTTTGTTTTCAGAAGTAACTCATGGGTGAAATCATGGAACTAATTCGGTGAAAAAATGGGTTCATAAAAAAACGGGGCAAAAATAGATTAAGTGAGTCCCCAACTCTCACGAATCCTACATAAAAAGTACTAGCATTACTGGAAAAATGCTAGAAAACTATGGTGATAGCTAGAAGGGGTAAAGTAACCATAGTCCATAAGGCGATAGTGAAAAGTCAGGATGCTGAAAGTTTATTCAAATAGACTTTGTGACACGGTATTTGGTGCAAGACCTAGGACGCAATAACTATAAGGTGGTGCGATCTCAAAAAGCTACGAGTGTATCTAATTCCACCTGTGGGCGATAGAAGATACAAGGCTATAGAAAGAACAGGCGAACTGCTTAAAGCAGCATCTGGGTTCGACTCCCAGCATAGCCTTTGCCAATAATGGCATATGATAATTAACTGGGCGAACTGCGTAAATCTCGTCCGCAAAATCCAAGACGCAGAGAAGGAGATATTATGGCTAACAATACAACTAACACAATGACAGGTAACAAGAACGTGGATTTCTTCCAGGCTGCAAGAACTTTATCTTCACGAACATCTGAATTTTTCCGTGTAATCATCAAAAAAGCTGAGTTGAATACGGTTTATTCTGCTAAGATTGCAACTAACGAAAATAGCATTGCAGGCATTAATGATATGCTTGAAAAGGGTACGTCCATTGATGTTTCAAAAGAAGAGCTTGAAAAGATGCGTGAAAACTACGTGACTATTAATGAGGGCTTGAAGCTTGAATGGGAGAAACTTCTCAAAGAACAGGCAACATTTGAATATACAGCTCACGACAAAGCGTTCAGAAAAGCCATTAAAGACGCTTCTGATCTCGATGCTGTAAAACTTGCTTCACGGAGTTTCTTCAAGAACTATAAACTAGATATTGCAGATACAGCATTTGAAACTGCCGTTTTAGAATCAATCGGTAAAAAGATTGACAATAGAATGATCGTAAATTCCAACGGTACAAAAGCTCTTAAATATGACGCTACAAATGCACTCAAGAATATGTATGGTGTGGCTTTTGAATGGATGGTAGAAGCAGGAACAATTAAACCAGCAGATATTCCGTCTGTACTTGTAGAAAAATATGCTAAAAAATCTTCTAAGAAAAAATCTAAGAAGGCAAATAAAAAAGAGAAAGTCGAGGTGAAATAATCATGGCAGATAGAAGTATGGCGATTAAACACGCAAAAGCGAAAAAAGAAGCCATGAAAGAAATTATGGCTAATTCAAATAATCTCGCACAGACATCATGGGGAACAACTCCAAAACAGAAAGCAAATTTTGCTAGACCTGCATATTCGTTCCCAAATATAAAAGAATTTCTGTAAGGGAAACTCCTAGGCATGAGTATAAACTGCCTTTTCTGTCTACGTGGTAAAAGTCCATGTACTGATGATGGCATGAGCCGAAACGGAAATTATTTGCAATCCACACTTTTGTGTGGTAGAATTGAGGTGACAGGAGGGAAACGAAAAATGATTGTGTATTATAAACTAAAAAAAATTCTTGAGCAAAGAGAAATGAGTTGGCAAGATTTAGAGAATGCAGGTATTTCAAAAAACATGCCTTATAAATTTTCCCAAAATAAAGGGGTGAACACGGATACCATCGATAAAGTATGTAGGTATCTTCATGTTCAGCCTGGTGACATAATGGAAAGCATTGACGAAAAAGCCCAAGAAGAAGAGAAAATAAAAGCGGAAATGGCTATTTTACAAGCTAAATTAGATGCCTTGCAAAATAAATAATAAAGCAACCAAAGCACCCTAAACGCAGAAATGCAAAACCAGGGTGCTATTTTTATACCCATTTTTACAAAGCAAACGCAAAACAGGAGGAATGAACCATGAAAAAATTCACAAAATTCCAGACACTTTTCATAATCGTAGCACTTGCCATAGCAGATCTGAGTCTAGCAAAGCTCTATAACGCAAATCAGCAGAAGCACTTATATCCGCTTTCAACAACAGTAACGGAGATTGAAAACGACACCGTTACCGTAGAAGATTCAAACGGAAATCTGTGGTCGTTCAACGGAGTAGAAGATTGGCAAGTTGGTGATGGCTGTGCATTAATCATGCACGACAATTCCACAAGTGAAATCGTAGATGATACTATTGTCTCTACACGGTATCAAGGCAGAATGGAAAGCAAAATTTCCGACATTGCCTATATTGAACGGTCTTCTGATAATTCGTACACAGTAGAAGATCTGAACGGAAATTTCCACATTCTTTTCACAGATAGCGATGACGGATGCGGAAACGTAGAAACGGAAAATATTGATTAGTTAATTAGCAGCTAAACAAGGCTGTTATTTTTATGCTCAAAAATAGGAGGGAAAAGAAAAATGACGACAAGAGAGATCAGATTCAGAAAAAAGGTAAAAAAGGAATTATTAAAGATTCTCATGTTACCAGTGGTATTAATAATCGGTCATATCCTCATTGTAATCATGTTTAATTACTTTGGGGTAATGTTATAAGAGAAAATGTTATAAAAGAAAGGAGAAAGGCAAAAAATGATGAGTTATGATTTAAAAAAATTATTGGAAAAAGGAAAATACAAATCTGTTATTCCAGTAACAAAGGCAGACAAGTACACACCTGGTCAATGGTATTGGTGCGGATATTGGCATCAAGCATACAAGGTTCTTGAGTCTCATTATAAAACTGTACAAGGCAAATCGCACTTACAGAGTGTAACTGTTCAGTGGGATGATGGGAGAATTGGAACACATTGCACAGGACTTGACTATAAGAGAGATTATAAATTAAGAGTTTAAAAAGGAGATTAAAACAATGAGAAAACAGAGAATTTTTGAAATCAGCAAAGAAAGATATGTACGGTTTAAGCAGTATTGCAAGAGAAATCATATTGATACAGTTATTGAAGACTGTACTACATATAAGAGATTCTATTGTCTGATGGATGACAAAGAATTACGGGAGGCAAAGGAGTTCTGTGATTCACGGTATAAACCAGAAGCGAAAACTGAAAAGGCAGAACAGCCTGAAAGAATTTTCATATACATTATTATAGAAGAAACACGGATTTTGTATTGACAAATACACTATATAGGATGTATTATGTAGTAAACGAAAAAGGTATGTATAATAATCCAGAATGTTTCTCCAGAGAAGAGAAAACGAAAATTGAAAAAACCGTACAAACGTTAATAAAAACAGCATCAAGTGAAGAAAATATATTTTTTCGTGATACAACAACTGGGTTATTAGAGGCATTAGAACCAAGTGAATTTCAAAAATTTCTTAATGAACAGCTCAAAGATCCTGAATTTAAAAAAGAATGGGATTTATTGGAACATGAGCGTATTAAAGCTAAGGAAGAAATTGAATCTCAAAAAACTAAATAATCAAAATCATAACACCTTACACAACGTAGGGTGTTATTTTTATGCGGAAAATTCCGCAAATGCAAAATAAAAAATAAAACAAGAAAGAAAAGAGGAAGATGTTATGTGTAAAAGAGTTTATTTAAAAGCGAAAGAAGCAGAAAAGGAAATGCAGGAAGTAAGGGAAAGCAATGAGTTCACAGGTAAAAACGAAAAGTTGTTAATCAAAAATTTGGTAAAAACTGCGAAGAATAATTCACGGATTGGAGATAAACTACTTATGGTTATAGATCCAATGCAAATTCATATTCCAGATTGGCAGAGAAGAATCAAGCTCGAAAGAGCTTATTCCATTGGAAATAATTATAATTCATACAAATGGGATGAACCAAAGGTTTTGCTCTACAATGGAATTCTTCTTTGTATTGATGGACAGCACAGAATTTATGGTGCTTTCAAGGCAAAGAAAGAGAGTGTAGTCGTAGAAGTTATGGAATGCTCTCTTGAAGATGCAATCGAACTATTCTTAAGCCAGTCGAAAGACAGAGCAAAAATGCAGCCTATGGATATATACCACGCAGCATTAGCAGCAAAGAAACCTGAATATGTAGCATTACACGATATTTGTAAAAAACACAATGTTGCAGTAAAAGGAGATGACGAAACGGAAAATGTCGTCGGAACATTTACATCAATTTCAGATGGAATCAAGTTAGTAAAAGGAGAAAAATCTGAGTTGCTTGATTCTATGCTTTCATTGTTGGGCGATCTTGAATGGAACGGATATGCAGATACATATAACGGAAAAGCATACACAGCAAAGATTATTCGTGCATTGAAATCAATGTATGCATACTATGAAGGCAGAACAGAAGAAATGGAGGAGATATTGGTTCGAAAATGCAAAGGAACTGAATTCTTTGTAGATAATATAATGACAAAAACACAGGCACAGATTTTCGATTTTCTATCTCAGATTGTTAAATACGAAATGGAAAATCCTTTTATTACCAATAAAAATACAAAAAAGACGAAAGCAAAAGCGAAAGCAGTCTAAATATATACATATAATAGTTAGACAGTATAGCCAAGAGAGAATAAAATAATATAGCTCTCTTGGCTATATTAATGTAACTATTAACCAAACACAAAAAGAAAGGGAGATTAAAATGTTAGACTTATCATTTTTTAAAAAGCTTGCATCATATTCCAACAACCATTGGAAATGCAAAATGACAGAACATGAGCTGAACAACTCTTCAATGGAGATGTTCCAGGAGTTCACACGGTCAAAAAGGAGAGGAAAGCTTTCCGAAGACATGACCGTGTTAGTTCAGAATCTTAAAGAGGATTCTGAGAACGGTGGAACGGAAAGCCAAGAACTCTTGAACTTGATCCTCAAGGAATTTAAGGTGGTCTAATGCAGAAAAAATATATAGAAAGGAGAAGAAAAAATGAGTAGAAGATTGCAACCAGTTTCTACGAATGATTTTCGTAAGAAGCTAAAAAAGAATGGTTTCCAGTTCTCACGGTCAAATACCGGACACGAGATTTGGGAACGGAAACAGTCTCTTTCAATTCCAGTACATAATAAAGAGATATGTGGTGGAATCGCAAAGAGACTTAGTAGAGAATACAACTTAAAGGATTGATGAGGGGATTCAAATGGCAAATTTAACACATTTATTCAAAGAGGGACAAAATGTAAAATGTAGGCTTGATGGTATCTTTTATAAAGGTACAGTAAAAGAGACCTTTGCAGATCACATCATTGTGGATATACCAAAGATTTCAGACCATTGTTGGTTTGAAGAGGGATGGAATATAGGGGATGTTTATCCGGAATACAATTTCAAGGGGGAAGAATAAAATGGAAAGGTCATTGTTGATGTTGCTCAAAAGAGAGGACGAGCTTGTAAGAGAGATAAAGTTTAATGAAGAGTCTTATGAGAAGGTCAAAGAATTTTCTGATAATCTCGCATCTCATTATAAAAATGATGCAAAAGACATAAGGTGTGAGCTACAGAAATGCAGAAAAGAACTTGCGGAATATTTAGAGACATTGAAAGGAATGGTGGAATAAAATGGCAAAAGAATTTAAGTACACAAAGACAAAGGAACTCGGAAAATTAAGCGACACAACAACTGTAGAGGTTGGTCACTATACTGTTGATGGAAAGGAAATGCCTGACAAGGTATATCTTGTAAACCATTTTACACGGAAAAATGGTTCGGAAGATTCAAAGGCAACAGCAATTTGTGCAATTAACCAAGCAGGAGAACTTGGGAAAATTTTGCAGAACGCATAAAGAAAGCAACATTTCAAGGAAAAGGAGAATTTATGTATAGAGTTGAGTGGTTAAATGATAATGGAGATACATGTGTTAAAAGTGGATTTGAAACAAGCGAAGAAGCACATGAATGGATTAAAAAACACCATTTTAAAGAATTTGCTTTTCCAATGGTGTTTTATGATGGAGAATAGAAATACGTGTTTCATTTGATTTGGAAAGGAAATGATAATATGCAACATACAATGAGAAGTGCTTTCAAACGATGGCTGGTTTTGCATAATGAAGAAAATCGAGTTGCTCATTATATCAGAATACCAAATTGGTTCAGATGGTATGTGCGAAAAAATAAAGATTGGAAGTATACTGTAAATTATGGCGAAATCGACTACCATTGCAATATTTGTGAACTCGATTATGAGCAACGTAGAAGATACAAAGGGTATTATACATTTGATATATCTGATGAGGAATTGTTGCAGTTACAAAGAGCTGAATGGATAAAATAAATCCATTGAAACTAAGAATTCAAGACAAAATAATGTAACCGCAAAGGCAGTTAGGAGAATAAATACCTAGCTGCCTATTTTTATTTACAAGGAGGAACGAATTATGTACGATTTCACAAAAAATGAAATGGAAATTATTATAGATAACTTGATGGCATTTATTGCAAACTTTGGTAAACCACGGATTAAGCGAGGAGATGACGGAGAAAGTTTCTATGTATTCACTGATGATTCAGATTCATGGAGACAGTATTGTTATAACATTGATTATCTCAATGGATGGTTATATGGCTGTGTACAAGCAGCTTGTGAAAATCCAAAGCGAGATGAAGAAATGAGAGAAATGTGTGATAGTGCAAGTTTTAGAGAAAGATATGCAGTGTTGCATGGAGAAAGAGAAACGAAAAATATCAGTGGACATAAGTGTTATATGTTTACATATTCAGAAGATGACGAATACCAGGATGCAAACGGAGCTTTGTATGACACGATAACAAAAAATTGGAGAAGTTAGAAAGGCAGGTTGTTGATATGATGAAGTATGAAATTGAAAAAAGAGATTTTGGTAGTACATGGGTACATGTAATAGGTAAAAATGCAAAACAGGAAACAATGGTGATAGAAATTGTACACTGTGAAAATCCAGGAGGCAAGAACTCACTTCCTTATCTTTGGTATAAGGATGGTTGTACAGACAAAGTTATGGAAACTTATATTGGTTGTCATACTTATGTACATGATTCAGAAAATAGCTGTTATGGCATATATAACCCAACGGAAAAGTTAAGCGATGATGGTAAGCGAAATGTAATTAACTTTGATTGGTTGCTTGAAGATACAGAGGAAAATAGAAAGAAAATCATTGAAGCATGTATAGAGCTGTTTGAAGCAGCTAAAGGCAAAAGTGCAACCGAAAAGAAAATCGAACATGTGATGGAAGTTGCAAAAGAAAAAGGTATAAAAGTTGTATCTGAAATACCTGAAGGATGGAAGAAAAATCCACTCATGACAGATCCTTGGGGAGCTGTGACTATTGATAACGGAAAACCAATTTTCGTTAATCACAAAATAAATCCAGAATATCAGAGAATGTTTTTGATTTAAAAGGAAGGTGAGTAATATGTTACCACAGATTAATTACGATAGAAAGTTTCTTGCGAAGTTAAAAAGCAATTACTTCAATGCAAAAGCATTATATGAAACGGTAAAAGAAAATGCAGAAGAAATTGAAAGAAGGATTCTCGCAGAAAATGAGTTCTATGAAACGGAAGAAGTCGCAGAAATAAGGGAGAAAAGAGGTGGGGATGGAAAGCCAAAACGGATTCTCGAACCAAGCATGACTTACATGATGGATTTAGATAATGAACTGCCACGGTTTATTGATTTATGTTATCCAAAATATGTCAAAGCAGGAATTGCAGATCCAAGAGGAAAGGGATATTGTCCTGATGCACAGTCAAGAGAATTGCTACTTGAAGCAACAAAGCAGCTTGTAGAATATGGAATTGATATTATCCCAGATGAATTTGGTGAAAAAGAAACCTTGCGTAAGGCGGTTCAACATATCAAATGGAGAGATAAAGTGCTTGATTTAGTATTAAGGCTAGAAAGTGACGAGGTGAAGAATTATGCAGAAAACATTGATGGAAATGTTAATTGAAGCAGGTTATCCAAAAGAAGAAATGGATCATCATTGTTCTGACTTGTATGTATATGTAACACCACTTACAACAAAGGTAATTGAAGAATGGTGTAAGGCACATGATTATAGAATGGCTTGGCATTGTCCCACATTTAAAGACCAAATAACAGGCAAAATGATGTATGATTGTGCATTTCAGTGGTATGAAAATTAGCAGGAAATTGTAATTTAGAAGGGAGAGCTGTTATGTACTATTTAACAAAAAAGAGCATGAAAATGCTAGTAGAAGAAATTGTGTATGCTGTACATGAATCAGAAAATGATGAGAAGGCAAAAGAATGGGTACAGGAAGTTCTTGAAGACAGAGGAATTGTAGAAGTGGAAGAAGATGTTGATTTGGAGAAAATGAAAATCGCAGAAAAAGAGGTGAGAAAATGTATAGAGACTATGAGAGTCCTGGGCTTATTAAAAGACAAATAGAAGAGCTTAGAAAAGATTATTGTTGTCTAGTCGATGCAAACGCAAGCGAGGATGAAATAATCGAAATTAGACAATCTATACTTGATTTAGAGTACAGATTGAACCTCGCATATCAGGATGAGGAAGAAAATTAGTAAATGAAATATTAGTTTCAAATGGAAAGAAAGAGGTAGAAAAATGAGAATTAACGAAGTGAAAGAAACAAGAGAAGTAGTAGTAAGAACAGAATATGTTGCTGAAGATGAAGAAGTGTTTAGCACAAAAGAAGAATGTGAAAAGTATGAAGAATCTGCGATATTTGTTGTAAGTAAAAAGCTTAAAAGACTTCATAAGAAAAATGTGATGCATTCTGATATCTTTGAAGAATGTTCATGCGACTGTTATGTTGAAATTTTCAACGCAGAAACGGAAGTTGATGTTGATAATATCAGAAGATATGCAAGATTAAAAGGAGATACGGATTTATCTAGAATTACACCAGGGCATGAAGTGATTGTCTTTTGGGATTATGAATGCGAATATTGTTGGACTTTTGGAGATGGAAGTTTGAATGCACTTCTGGATCTTATTAAGTCGAATGTTGAAAACATCATCACTCCAAAAGAAAGTGAGGAAAAATAATATGAATGGATACGAATTTAAAAGAGAAATTGAAAGGATTTTTAAGGTTGCACGAAATATGTATCCTAATGTAACGGATGATATGCTTGATGCAAACGGAGCAATTTATTACATGAATGGTAATGATAGTACACCTTTTGATTGGAACTGTAATAATAGACTGTGCGAGTTTTTCATTTTTCATAAAAGTGAAATGGGTTTTATTAAAGCCAATGTAAATAGTGATAACACAATTAATATTTATATTTACGAAACTGATAATGCAATGAAAGCAACTTATAAATTTACAGAAGAAATGGAAAGCCTGAGAGCAAGGGATTTTGCAAAGGTTATGAATTACATTGCAGATGACAATTGTTTGTGGAACAAACCGATTGATGAACTTGATTGGGATGTTGATGTAATGGAATGTGATGAGATTGATTAACATAGAGAATAATAAGGCAGATGCAGAAATGTATCTGTCTTATTTGTTAGAAGGGAGAACAGAATGGGACTTGTATATTTGAAGAACGAAGAGAAACGGATTTATGAAGCGTATGGAATGACCGTATACGTAAAACAGGATAGATATACTTGGAGTATTTATCCTGATAAACCGGATGAAAACGTCTTTACAATGCTACGAATAGACAAAGACGGAAACAATCTTTTGGATATTCAGCTCGGAAATAGATGTATCTTTGAAGAGAATTTCGATAGAACAATCGACAATTTCTTGTGGTGGATTGAAAAAGATAAACCAAATGAATACGACATTGAAAAGGCGGTTTATAAAAGTTTATGTGCATCAGATTCATTGTTTAATCATCTGATTGGAAATCGCAAGCGAAAAGAACAGGCAGAAATTAACGAAAAAGCAAGAGTTGAAGCAATCAAAGAAGAAGAACAACGACAGATTGAGTTAATTAAACAATATTGCACAAAGGAAAATCTCTTATTCAAACAGTATTATGAGAAAGTTTATCTGATTAAGTTGCATAACAAAAATGTAAAACAGATGATCGAAAATGCAGATAATAAGCAGTTTGAAGGATTGAGAGATTTTATGAATGAACATCCTGATAACAAAGATGCAGTGATTGTAATGAACGGAGACATTGAAGATATAGTAAGGCAGATAGCATAGAAAGTGAGGTTGGTTAGTTATGACAGAAATCAAAATAGACAACACGGGCGATGGAATATGGTGGTTATATAACTGCGATCAATATTGGAAAGATTATTGTGGGTGTGAAAATTTTGAGGAGCAGGTAGTTCTTGATGGTAATAGAGATTATTGTGGGTGTACAGGAGCAGAGTGGTATCAGAAAGCGAAAGAAATATTGAATAATATTGATTGCTATGACGAGTATCCAACGGACGTATCTGATGGAGTAAAAGCAAAATTAAAAGAGCTTTACGACAAATGCATACGCACAGAAGACATTCTTGTTGATGTGATCAAGTTACTTTATCCAAAAGATGTATTTAAAATCGGAACAATTAGAGGATACAACCAGGGAGATTGGCAAGATTATATCATTAAGGGAGATGTTAATACAGATTTGCTTGAGGCAATGTTTTTTGGAAAGATTTCTGATATTACTGTAAAAACAGAAGATGAAGAGTTTGGAGATATAATCACTCATGATGAGCTGTGGAGATCGGAAAGAGAAGAGGGATTAAAGGAATTTTTTAGGAATCGTTACAACCTTGAAAAAAACGAGGAAATTCATATCTTGCAGGCAGACGGATATAAAAAGGTAATTTATTGGAAAGAAGTTGTATGAAAGAACGATTTCAAGAACGGAAGATAGAGAAATATACAATAGAAAGGAATAAAAATATGGAAGAAAAAGATATGAGAATTTGTCCAGTGTGCGGAAAAGAAGTAGAAAGAAATGATATGAATTTTACAAGAGACTGTCATGGAATTACTTTTAGATTGGTGTGCTATGATTGTTGGGAGAAATTAATGGAAAAAGGATATGATGGTCAATATTATAGCGAAGCGGATGAATGTATTGATGAAGACTACTAGAAGGTAGAAATATGATTAGTGCAATAGAAAGTGAGGATTAAAAATGGGAATTAATGTATTAAGGATCGAATTGATAAGAGAAATTGGAAAGTTGAGAACATATAAAATTACATACCAGGAAGAAACAGAAGTCGAAACAACACTTGTTGGAAATACATTCAATTACAGTGAAGAACCTAATCTTCCTGAAGCTGTACTTGACTTTGCAGAACAGTGGATTCTTGGAAAATTATAAAGGAGATGAATTGGGATGCTAGGATATATAGTTTCAAAAGATATGAAATCAGGTATGTGGTATGCACATAAAAAAGGATTTCCGTATGTTCCGATTTCTGGAAGCTTTTCAAATAAAAAATCAGAATCAAATGAATATGCAAAAATGTATAACAATCTTCCAAATAAAGTAGAGCAGATTGAACAGAAACGGAAAGAAAAATTTATAAAGAAGATGGGATTAATATGATGACAAGAGAAAGATTTGCAGAAACAAACTGGAAAATGAGTTATGAAGAATTCAAGAAATGTTATTGTCCAGAATGCAAAAGAGAAGAATGTCCACACAGAGAATCATTTAGAAGAGTACCTGAAATTGATGGTGGTCTTGGGTTGTGTCCAAAGTTGAAGGAGTGATAACGATGTTACTAAAAGATGAAAACGGAAAGCAGATAGTGTTTAATCAAAATCCTCTTACAAAGGAACTAAGCATTACTGTCATAGATAAGATAACACGGAAACGGAGAACATATAGAAACAAGAAAATGATATGTAGATTGTTTGCAGACTGCATTTAGGAGAAATTATGTACAAGTTAAGAATTTATAATTTAACAGGTGCAGATAAAGGGAACTTAAATCATGAAGAAAAGTTTGATACTAAAGAGCAGATGGACAAAAGATATAATGAGCTGTTTAAAGTAAACTTGTATGGTTTAAACCCTACTGCATGGGAAAAGATTGACGGTGGATGGAAACGATTGGAGGGATATTAATATGTATAAATACATTATCAGTTATGATGGTGGATGGTTAAGAGATAGTTCTGATTTTGATTGGGGATTATTTTGCTCTTATAATGAGGCGGAAGAAGCTGCCAATGATGCAAAAGATGAATACATGAATGACTGGTATATTGAAGACATCGAATATGATCCTGATGATTTCGAAATTGAAATTGTGGAGGTGCAATTATGATAACAGAACGTAAATGTATTAATCTTTATTCCGATATGAACCTATGGATGGATTTAGTTATATTGGTAAACGATGAAGATTTTGATAAGGCAAAAGAAGTGGTAGAAAAGGCTTTTGATGATTTTTGGAATGATCCAAAAGTTGAAGAAGAGTGTTGGGCTTACGGAGATTGGATTGGATGGAAACTGAAAGAAGCAGGGATTAAATACGAAATGTACTTTAGAGAAAATGAAGAATAGGTGATTTTATGAAGACGGTCGTAAAAGTATATAGGAATAAACGGAATAATAATAAGTATATTGAGGTGCATAATGATGGACATTACCACAATACCGTTAAACAGTATATGTATTGGGAAAGGAATGTCTTTTCAGGAGAGCCATTACCAAAACCAGTAAAAAACTTAACTGGAGATGGATGTTTACATAGATGGAGAAAAGGAAATTTGAAAGAATTACTTGAGGATTATGAGGAGGTTTGAGTTATGGAAAATATTTTTACAGACAAAGAATTATATATTCTTTCAGATGCTATGTTGTGTCTTATCAGACAGACAAACAAGAACATGAAAGAAGTATACGACAAAGAAAGTATTAAAGCATTGGAAAATGCGGTAAATCAGTACAGAGAACTTAACACAAAGGTTTGTATGATGGTGAAATAAAGGAAGGAGGTATCTTATGACAAGAGAAATCCTTAGAAAGGAACTTGAATGTGGAAAACGTCTGAAAGATTTGTTTGAATTTTCAGATGGTCAAGATTGTATCATCTATAAAGGAAAATTTGATCTGAACAATGCGGAGAATATTATCTATATTCCAGATATATTCTTAAATGACATTGATATTGAAACAGACTTTTTGACGGAAATGGAAATAAAAAATGTATTGGGAAATTGTTATACAACAAATGATTTCCTAGAAGAAGCACAAGGTCATGTAAATCTTGCGGAAAGTTTTTTCGATAATGTATGAGGTAGTAATAGAATGTGGGAAGATTATGCATATGACAAGAATAAAAAGGGAATTCGTATTGGTAAGAAAGGCGATCAAAACGATTCCGATGTAATATATCTTGGTAGATTTTTAAATTGGAAAGAAGCAAGAGATTATTTTAAAGAATGTAAAATTGAAAAACAATAGGAGGTGTAAGTTATGCATATTCATACAGTTGAAGAAAATTATGATTATAGAATGAAAAATCTGGTCAAGAAATTCGTCAAAGATTATGGACTTGAAAAATTAAATTCAGAAGAATTACAAGATAAAATATGGTCAGAATATGCAGAAGAATTTGCTCATACTGTTTTACAAGATATGACTGATTTTTCCGGTGATGAATTATTTGAGAATGGAGAGTGATTTAATGGATATTACAAATTTGTATGCATACAGAATTGAAGAATTGGCTGTCGGAATGGTTAAGGCAGAATCTTATGAAGATGCAAGAGAAAAAGTAAAGGCAGCTTATTTAAAACATAATGACTGTTTTGATTCTGAAATAGATTTTATTGAGCTGAAAAAGATTGTGGAAAATGATTCATGGTTTAGTGACCATCCAGACGTGATCGAGATTGATGATTTGATTTAAGAGGAGAATGAAAAATGACAGTAGAAAGATTAATCAAACAGTTAGAAAATTATAGCCCAAAGGCAGAAGTTAAATTGAATGATTATAAAGGAGAAGTTGCATTATTTGCATTAGCATTAGCAAATGATGATAATACCGTATGGATAGAGGGAAAAGATGATATTGATCTAGGAGAAGAAATCTCTGCTAGATTTGCAAATGCAAGCGAAATTCAGATAGATGAACTTGATTTCTTTTTGGATTTGCTCGACATGGGAATTACGCTGGAAGATATTCGGTTATATTGTCAGGACAAATATGAATATAGTAAGAGTTTTATGGAAGAACATGGACTGATTTAACAAAAAGAAAGGGTGCTATTAAATGGTTAAACCAAAACGGATTCATGCTGGAAGATATGAATACAAAGGATATGAATTATTAAATTGTGGGTATCATCATCCAGACCATTGTATATGGTGGCAAGCAATTAATATGCAGACAGGTTGTGCTGATTATTCTTGTCATACAAAGAAAGAACTAATAGAAGAAATAGATAGAGATGAAAATAGATGAAACAAGATTTTCAAAGGAGGATTTTATGGAACGATTAGAAATTATTAAATGTGAAAAATTAGTGGAAGAGGCATTGCGAAATGTAAACAAATCAAAAGAAGCATTTGATAATGCAGCAAAATGTACGGAAACATCAGAAAGACATGTGTTAGAAACAATAGCGTGGAATTATAGGGGATATGCCAAGGGAATTGCAATAACGCTTAATGCTATTGGATTTATGAATGAAGATATGAAAAAGCTAAATAGATTAGTATGAAACGATGATTTCAGATAATGCGAGGTTTGAAAATATGACAAGAGAAATGGCAACTAAAATTGTAGATGGGTTTTTTAATGATATGAATCCTACTTTATGGAATGGCGATGGTAATAAACCAGAAAGTTTTGACGAACGACCTTGGCAATGCAAAATAGTTGATGGTATAAATCTTGAAATTACTTTTGCTTATGATGAAGAAGATGGATGGCATCATTATTGCGATTTAGTTTATACAAAAGATAACAGTTCTTTTGACTTAATGAGTGGTTATGGAATTGATTCTAAATTAAATGTGATAGATACGGTAATGGATATATGTAGAGATTACAAATAGGAAGAAACAATGATTTATTCGTAAAAAGAAAGTAAGGTGTATTTTATGGCATTAATAAAATCAGATATATTATTTAAAGTTTGTGGTGCAAAAAATGTCGGCAAACAGAAAGTAAAAGTAAAACCAGTTGAACATCATTATGAAGAAGATGGTGAACCAGAATACATTAAATATGGTTGTCCTTTATGTGAAAGTTTGGGAAATGATTATAGAAAAGTTTATTCACACTCATCTGGGTTGTTTGATGAAGATAAACAATTTAATCAGTTCTCATTTTCAAAAGGAACTCGCAACTGTCCTATATGTGGAATTAATATTGATTGGGATTATAAGAAATAATGTAATGATGGATCGGAGGTAGATTGATATGAAAAAATACACATGGGATGAAATTTATCAGAGAGCAGATGGATGCTGTTTTGGAGAGGATAATTTAAATGCAAAGGATAACGCAAGAGAAAATGTACGTTGGCTTGCATTGGAATGGGGAGAAGATGACTTAGAAAAAGCAGAGTGTCCAGAAGATGAAGTGGATTACTATTGTGATAAATACAATATCTTGTTTGACGAAAATGGTCATATAGTTGATGGATGTATTGATTATGCCAAACTTGCTATTGTTATAATTAATGAATTCGAAAGTGATAGAGAGGAATCAGGAAGAAGAGAAATCGAAAGAGGAATGAGACTTCTACTTAGCAAGTACGTTTCAAAAAACGAAAGAAAAATTATTGATGATGTTTTTATGACTCTTACTGGGTGGAACTTGAAATCATTATTAGAAAAATCAATAGAAATTGATGATATGGAGGTATGGTGATGAAGATCATAAAAACATGGTGTGAAAACACAGAAGAGGGGAAAGATTATCTTGAATACAACGGATATCAACCTATTTGCAGACTTACAAAGGATTTGTGGTTAGTTAAAAGAGTTGGAAACAAACTGGACGATGTAGAAATTATGTAGATGAAACAGCAATTTTTATAACTGGAGGAAATAGTGAATATTATAAGAAAGATGAAATATAAAGTTGGTCAGAAATTCATGGTGGAAATGTGTGAAGGTTATCATTTGTCAAAGATTGTTAGAAGAGAAATTGAAATTTGCAGAATTGATGAATGTACTGGATTAATATGGATAAAGTTTCCGTTGACATGTGGTGGATATAGAAAAATGTTTGTGTACGAGAGAGATCTTGATTCGATGGTTGTTAATTGACTAATTTAAAAGAAGATGAAACGTAGATTTCAAAACGAAAAGGAAGATGATTATACATGAAAAAGATTATTGATGGAAAAACATATAACACGGGAACAGCGAAAGAAGAGTTAATTACAAAAGCTGTGGAAAATGGTGGATTTACAAGAGAAGATGCAGAAAGAGGATATGGAGTTTTTACATCTGATTTTGGAAATGGTGCAAAACATATAGAGAGACTTGATTGCATGATGATATTCAATAGTGATGCTGAAGCCGCTGAACAGGCTGAAAAAGACGAAATCAAAATTATACATGATATGGAATTTGATGATGAAAATTCAGCAGCTTATATTGATACACCGGAGAATAGAAAATTACTTGCAAGTTTAGCAGTTTAGAAAGGAGAGTAGATCAGAATGGAATTTTTAAATGGATTTGCATATTTAGCTGGTGGAATGCTTTTAAGGGAAGTATTAAACGGATTTGGAATTGGAGTTTGTTCTGCAAAAGGGTTCTTGATCTGTTTAGTTGCAGCAATAGTATACATAGGAATTATTAATCTTATATTTAAATAAAGATAATGAAATGGAAGGTATCGGGAGGGAATAAATATGGATTCAAGGTTTTTTGAAAGGAAATGCTTTACAACAACATCAGATTGTTTGTTGAAATTTATGCAAGAGCAGGTCGATGATTCCTCTTTGACATTTAATATAGAAGAAGATACAAAGGAAATATTTATATATAGTCCGGCATTCGATGTTGAATATAACGAGGATGATATTAGAGATTATGTTGGCAGAGAATTGAATGTTGAAATAAATAATATATTTGTAGATGGAAATAAATATTGTGCTGTAATTTATTTTACGGAAAGAAAATGAAACGGAAATTTCATGTTTAGAATTGGAGGTTAGTGGTATGGCAATAACAAATTATATAACACGTCCAGATTGTGTTAATTGGATTGAATGTTTTGTATGTAAAGTTCTAGAAGAAGCAGATATTCATTTTAATAATGTTATAATTATAGAAATTAGTTTTTCCGAAAAAATTCATATTAAAGTCGATAATATTAAATACTTTATTGTAATATTAAATTCTGAACCTGTTAAATACGATTGCAATGGTAAGAGTTGTTGTAACAATATATCATATGAATTATATAAAATGGTACCTGATGAATTAGGCTCGCATTCAGAAAAATTTCATAATGGAAATTTTGAAATTTATTTGTAAAATGAAAAGCACATTTCATGGAGGAAAAAATCATGGATATTATAAAGAATTGGTTCAAAGATAACGGTTATGAAGTCGATGAATACGAAGCCATACTACAAGCGAAAGCAGATACAATTTTATTCCTGATTGTTGAACCACACGACGGAACAAATGGAAAATGGTTGTTAAGAGTAGCTGCGTTGGTATCTTTTGACAGATGGGCGAATTCGACAGCCGTTGAGGAATTCTTTGATACTGAGACAGGATTGCGTAACTATTTAGAAAATAATCAACTTTACATCTATAAAGATGTATTGAGAGGCTTGTCAGAAGACTATGAGGAAATGTACAGAGTTTATGAAGATCAATTATTTTTGTGAGGTGATAATATGTTGAAATGTTTAATTGATGTTTCTGTTCCAGAATATAGTAAATGCTCTAAATGTTGCTTTTACTGTGATGAAAAAGATAGTTGTGAATGCAGATGCGTTGGACTTGAAGAATGGAAAACAGAAGAAGAAATTAAAAATAATTGTACAGAATGTGAATAACAATATATTTGATCGGAGATAGATGGTATGAATAAATTAGTGACAAAAATAAAATTTGAAATGACTGGTTCTCCTAAAATAGAAACATATATGTATGGCGAAGCATCCGTAGAAGCAAATCAAGAAATGCAAGAACCGTTAGAAAAATTATATCAATACGAAAATCAGCCAGATATGAGAGAAAAGATAAAAGAATATGTTAGTGAGCTTGACATGGCAATAGAAAGACTTGAGGATAATTTGGAAATTACGTATTCAGAAATGTGTACAGTAGTTGCTATTAAATCAAGATTACAAACAATAATTGAAGTAAAGAATGATTTACTTGGAATGTTGGAAGAAAATGTTAATTAGAATGATTGATTGGAGGTCGATGGTATGAATAAATTACAAGCCATGAGAGATAGAATTGTAGAAATTGCAGAAGAAAACGGATGGAAAGTTGATGTTGAATCAAATGACGGAGATAATTTTTCTTATGAATTTTCTAAATATAGTCCGGCAGGTCAAGATTTCAGTTTTGAGGCAGAGATAGAAGATAATAATGTATACGCACTATTAAATAACATTAAAGATTATTATGATAATTATGATTGCAGCTATGAGGCTTATTTGTGGCTAGACAATACAGGGCATGGAACAAATGGCGCACCATATGATATGAAAGATGTTTATGAGGATATGGAAGCGTGCGAGGAAATGACTTTTGAATTATGGAAATCGTTAAGTGAAGAAGATTGGGAGGAATATTATGAATAGCGGAGTAAAGGTAACAGAAGAAGAAATTGAAACTGTAATGAATGCATTAGCTGGCACACCTACTGTCACAACAGCGGAATTTGCAAATAAAGTAGAAAAAATATTAAGAGAATATAAGATGGTTGATGGCATGAAATATGACAAACAAAATTATATTGGAAAGAGTATTCAGTTGTATCCTGGTGATACAGTTAAAAAGTATGGAAAAATTCTTAATGTTGATGACTTGGGATGGACTATAGAAATTACTAATGTAAACAGTTGTAATGATACATATACTACAGGTGACGTGATTTTTATATCTCATTCAAAATCTTTTGTCTATAAAATATTGTAATGAAAAACCGAATTTCAAAGGAGTTTAAAGAATGAAGATTAAAGACTTGTTAGAAAAATTTTATGGTAATGATGTGTGGATAGAAATCAGAGACGAGAGGTTATGTCAAATCAATGCATGGAGAAAAGGAACGGCAATAGAAAAGTACGGATATTGTCATGTGATTTGTTGGACGGTTAAGGACAATAATATTATTATCAATACGCGTTCTTAATTTCAAATAAGATGAAAATCGTATTTTATGATTGGAGAGTAAAAATGAAAAAATCAACAACTGTAAAAACAAGAACAATGGGATATGTATGGATTGATACATGCTTTACATTTGATCACGGTTGGGAGACAATGGTTTTCGCAAGTGATAAAAATGGAAAAGTATTAGATTGGATGGATTTAGATTGTGATATTTATGCAACAGAATCACAGGCAAGTGAAGGACATGATGAAATGGTTGAAAAATGGAAAGATATGTAACTGATACAGTTCATTAATACAAACAAGGAAGGATACAATGATTACATTAAAAGAATTAGTACAAGAACAAGCATGGAATGATGCGACAGACCTTCAGATAATCAAGGCATATTTTGAGTTAAATGATCTAGAAGCTGATGGAATTGATATTATCAGTGAATTAACAAAATCAAAAATAAACAAGATAAAAAATAGATATGCTGTAGCAGAAACATGGGTGTGTATGTTGCCATCAAAATATCTGTATGAGAATTATAGTTTGGATATAGCTGATCGTCTACATAGATTGGAATTAGATTATCTGATGAATGGTGGAGAATTATCTGATAAGCAACTTAAATGGGCAAAAGAAAATGTTCCTAATATTAAAATGCCAGAATGCTATTTTCAACCATTAATTACATGGCTTGAGGAAAGAGAAATTAAGTTCAAGTAAAAGGAGATATAAAAACAATGATTGATATTGAATTATATAAAAAATCAATGGAAATAGGAGTTCTTTTCGATTCTAAATACAAGAATGACGAAAGAACAGATTGGAACGCGAGCGAAGGATGCGCAGAATTTTGCAGATATATTATCGAAGAAGCAGCAGCGACCGAATATCCAATAAGAGATGTGTTCTTACGCTCTGCGGAATACTATATTGGTGTCATCAACAGCTGTGGAGCAGATATTAAAGACCATGATTGGGATGAATACTGTAAAGGTTTTCTTGCCGGTGAAATTCTTGGTATGCCAACAGAAGAAAACATGGAACTTGTTAATAAGGCAGAAAAACTTTGGGAGGACACAAGTTATGGATATTACCAGGAAGTATTAGAAGAAGTAAAAATATAATGTAAATAAAAATATATAAAAACAGTATATGTTGTATATAATTGCAAACATAATCGAATATATGAAGAGAGAATAAAGAGTTAGGAGATATTCCTAGCTCTTTTATCTTACAAAAAGGCAAACGAAAGGAGAAAAAAATGAAAGTATTAGCGGTTTTTGGAGATTTTCAGGTGGTAGAAACTATTAAAAGTATTGATCTGATTGATATTTCAAAAAGATATCAGATGGTTAGTATACCAGAAGAGAGACCAAGAAGAAAGAGAAGATATGAAATAACAGATAATGGAACAGCATATATGGTTGTTGTATGTATGTTCATGTTTATACTGTGTGCAGTTGTTCATTGGATCTGTTTTGGATATTAGAAAGGTGGTTGATGATTATGTGGAATAAAAGAATGCCAAGAGAATCATGTGTAGTTGTTATCAGAGAGTGCAGCAGGAAAGGAATTGTTAAAGAATCCGTTGCTGTTTATGACGAGAATGAGAATGTTTTCTTCAAGAATGGAAAACGAATTTCTAAAGTCAAGGAATGGAGATATAGGTGATTATAGTAGGAATTATATTTTACTTAATTGGATGTGCGATGGAAGATTTTATTAACAGGAGGTAGGGTTATGCTTTTCCCAGCAATTGTGGTGGCAATCTTTTGCTACTGGGTTTATTGTATGATTTGTAAATAAAATGGCAAGAAGAACAAAGATTAAAGCTGGAAACCCTCGCAAGAGTTCAAGATTTATCTGTCTGAATTGTTTGCAGAGCGACCTTGTGACAGGCGAGGGAATCCAACGTAGACATGGACAAAGGAATGAAAATCATATCAAAGATTTGTGGTGTTGTAGATGCAGAGATATAGTGAAAACACTAGAAGTTAGGTACCTTGATGATTACGAAGAGAAAATGGAAGAGGCAAAAGAGCTTAGAAATAAATATTACGGAAAAGAATGTTTAAGAGAAGGAGCGTAGATAATATGGGAACAGGATTATGCATAAAGGATGTAGAATTTAACGGTGCTATGCTTAGAGCAGCGGAAGTAGAAAATATCATTTATGTTGGTGTTAGATGGATTTGTCAGGGATTAGGGTTTAACGAAGGAAAAGTTAAATCAGAAAGAAAGAAAATACAGGAAGATATCGTATTAAGCCAAGGGAAGAAATTTCTTCCCTTGGGAAATAGCAATTCTGATAGCGAAACATTATGTCTTATGTTGGATTATCTTCCATTATGGTTAGCTAAAATTTCTATCACGCCAACAATGAGAAGAGAAACACCGGAGATAGCGGAAAGACTTATAGAGTATCAGTTAAAAGCAAAGGATGTATTAGCAAAAGCATTTTTACATAAGGAAGAAACGGATCTTGCAACGGTAAACAACAATATGATCCAGATTCCAATTCCTAAATATCCTGATTATGCAGAAGAGTTTGAAATCTTATATGCAAAAATGAATGACCTTGAAGAACAAAATGTCAAATTGTATAACGGAATGTCAAACATGGCAAAGCTGCTTTTAGATATGGCTAATAAAATGGAAACTAAAGAACTTTCTGAAGTAGCAGTTGACAAACCGCATATTCAATTATCTGATGAAGAATTATGGAAACAGAGTATTTACAAAAAGGCAGAAAATATCGTATGCGGAACAAATTTCCGAAAAACTTCTATGGTTTTGAAATATGTGTATGACTACATGAATAAGAATTATGGTATCGTATGGGAACAGGAAATGAGGGATTATAGACAGAAGAACAATTTGCATAGTACACCAAATACGATTGATATTGTATATGACAATGAAAGCCTGAAAAGTATTTTTACAGCCATTCTAACTGATATGGAATATAAAGCAAATAAAAACGCAGAGAAGAAAGAAGATGTTGAATGGTCTGATCAGAAGATTGATGAGCTTGTACGGAAGTATCACGATAGAAGTAGAGGACACATGGTTACTTATAGAAGAGTCTATCGAAAAATGGACGAGGATTCTAATATCTGCTGGAAGAACCTTGAAACAAGATATATCAATGAAGTTGGTGGAAAACCATCCAAGAAAGACTTAATTAATTCAAGAAAATCTTTACAGCCAAAATTTGTAAAAGCAATCAGGGAATTGATGGAAGAAAACTGATAGTTCTGATATAATGGAATAAGGTATTGTCAACAAACGAGGTAGCTGAAATGAAAATAATGAACGTAGTAAACACATGCGGAGATCGTGTACAGGTAGATTTTGATAGAAAATCAATAATATCTTATTCCAATAGAGAATGCAAAGTATATTATGCAGCTCATGTAGTAGAGAATGGAAAGTATACAGAACCAACAGTATTTTGTATATCTGGAACAGTAGACAGCATAGAAGAGAGAATTGATACGTTGAATAACATGGTTAGATTGGCATATTATAGAGGACTTAATAATGATTTATCTGCTGATCCAGAACGCAAAGCATGGAAAATGTTGGTTGAAGAAGTCACAGAGAACCAGGATAAGTATTTTGATGAGTACGGAGACTGGAAAGAAGAGTATGTTATTATAGGATGAAAGAATTATTTCAAGAAAGGAAACAAATGAATAATTTACAAGAAATATGGAATGATTTGGATGAAGCATATGAATATATGGAAAGAGCTATTGAGAAAATGTCATACATTCCATTATCCAGGGAATTGTACGAAAGAAAAGAGAAATTCGACTTGTCGGAGATTTCATATATGAAGCAGCTTGTAGAAGAAATGATGGAGAATAATATATAATGAAACTAAGTTTTCAAATGGAGAGTAGATTATGAAATATGGAGATATTGTTGTATATAAAAATCAGATTGGAACAGTAGTAAAAAGTGAAAATGATTTTAAATTCCATCCTTGTAATCTTCGAGGATACTATCCATTTAATCTATTGGATACAATTACAAATAATGATATAAGAGAAGCAACACATGATGAAAAATTGGAGCTAATAGAGAAAGAATTTATATGGGGTAACGTGTTTCAAATTCATTGTATTGGAGAATATCAGATTGTAGAATATATTAATAAAAATGATAGTAAAAAATATTATCATGGATATATTAATTACAGTGATACAAATCGTTTGTATTCTTCTTTGGATTCTGCATTGATTGGATGTATCGGATACAAACATGAAGGCGATAATGGCAAAGCAGCAATGTATTTTAAGAAGATGATTGGTATAGGTAATGAAATCTAGGTTTCGTTTTACTTATGGGTGCTAGTATAGGAGCTGTCCAGACGTGGATGAACGAGTTCAAGTCTCGTAAATCAGTAACCAGGCTGACAAAAGTAAGAATTGGTTCGAATCCAATCGCCCATAGCTTAATTTAAATGTGTTGAAATTTAACTTTCAGTGAACTGAGGTGAAGCAAATGGATAAATTAGTACAAAAAGTAAAATGGGAATTACCTGGTTTCCCTAAAACAGAAATGTTCATGTATGGTAACGCATCTGTTGACGCGAATCAAGAAATGCAAGAACCATTGGAAAGATTATATCAATATGAGAATCAGACTGATATAAAAGAACAGATTCGAGATATATTGGAAAATTTAACAGAATATGTAGAAAGTCATTCTGATAATGTTACGAATTATGTGAATGCAAAAGATATACTTGAGTATATAGATGATATGTGGAAAGTATTTGGCGTGGATAGCAAGAAGAATAGAGAAAAATTTTTATAAAAGAAATGACGATTTCATGGTTATGGAAAGCAGGTGATAGAAAGTGAAAATAACAAGATTTAAAGATATTCCTCAACTGACAAGAGCTGGAACGTACAATACTAATATTCCATTAACTCATATTTTAAAAACGCTTTCAGAATGGGAAGAAGATGAATATTATCGTTTACAATTAAATCCTAATTTTCAACGTGGGCATGTATGGACAGAAAATCAACAAATTGCATATGTTGAATTTCTACTACGTGGAGGGAAATCAGCAAAGGTAATTTATTTTAATAAACCAAGTTGGCAGACGGTTGAACCTATTAATGGGTATGATGATTTTGTATGTGTTGATGGTTTGCAAAGAATTACAGCGGTAACTAGATTTTTAAAAAATGAAATTAAAGCCTTTGGCAGTTACTATAAAGATTTTGAAGATAAAATACCTCTCAGTGTAGACCTGATTTTCAATGTAAATGATCTTAAAAGTGAAAAAGAAGTTCTTCAATGGTATGTTGATATGAACGCTGGTGGAACGCCACATACAAATGAAGAGATTGAACGAGTAAAACAGATGATTGAAGAGTTATAATGTAAATGAAAAATTGCTTTCAAGTGGAGGTGAGAATATGAATTATAGTAATTTATTGAAAGAAAAAGGATTTATTTTAAATACTTATCCAGAAGGAAAATTCTGGGAGTTGGTTATAACAGAGGACGAAAATAAGAAAGAACATATTTGTAAAGTATTTGGAGCTGACATTGAGTTATTTGACTCAAATACAACAGATATTGATACACTTATATTGCAATGCACAGAGAACTTTACAAAATGTCTTTTTTACTATGATTGCAATCCATTTGATATGGAAACTAAAACATTTATGAAATGTGTTGATAATATATAAGCGATGAAAGATTGTTTTCATAAGGAGGTAAAAGCGTGAAAGTAAAAGTCGTGGATTTTTGGATAAATACGTATGGTGGTTATACGATCAAATATTCTGATGGCTCAACACGAAGTTTATGTAAAGAACATTTAATTGAAGTTTTAAACGGCGAAAGATAACTTAAGTTTATTCAAAAGTTGAAACAGACATTTCAAATGGAGTGATATTATGATGACAGTAGGAGAATTAAAAGCTGCATTAGAAGATTATGACGAAGATCTTCCGATATGTATTGGAATGATTCAGACGTATGGTTCTAATTTTGCTACAGAGCTTGATGATGTGGATGAGCTTACAGTAGACGATTGGGAATATGGCGAAGAAAAGAAAGTGGTTCTAACTCAGGGAAGTCAAATTGGAATTGTTGAATATTGAGAGTAGATAAAGGGGTGGTTTGATGGACAAATCAGAAATGACAACAAATGAAGTTGTAAATCTTCTAATGAATAAAGGAAACGAGATCGACAATAAAATTATAAATACTATATCAGAAGTTCTTAGACTTGGATATGAAACCGATAGAGGTAAGGAATGTGTAAAAGATCTAAGAGATTCAATAGAATATACGCTTGATGAAATAGAAAGAATTTTGAACCGATGAAAATTTAGTTTCATTAATATAGAAGGAATTAGCTAAATGCTAGTTCCTTTTTTGTTGCAAAAATTCAGGAGAATAATATGTTAGGAGGTAGATTTTTATGACGAATACAAATTTAGCAACGGTTATTCCTTTTTACAGAGAGAAAAGCAGTTTACATTCTTTAGAAGTTGATGGAACAGAAGTTCAGAAATTTATAAAAAAACCACCAATATCAACGAAAATGGAATGTCTTTATAACGAGGAACAGATTAGACTTGTGCATAAAATACTTGCTGACAAGGTGGAAAAAGCTACGACAATCAACAAAGAGAAAGTAGCAATGAGAAATCTTACAATGTATATCTGTGGAATCAACATTGGTTTGCGTGGTGGAGATTTTTGTAGTCTTAAATGGAATCAGGTGTTTGATGACGGTTGGATTATTAAAAAGAAAGAATCGTTTGCTCCTGAAAAGACAACTAAGAAAGATGAGTACGGAAATATTTTCAAGAGAAAACTTATTACATTAAGATATGACAGTGATTTTAGGATGGCAATTACCAATTGGTATAACTGGTTGGTAGAACATGATGAAAAACCTGAATTAGACGATTATATCTTTCCTTCAAATAAGAATGAATGCATGACGGAAAAATCATGGTATAAGGTAATGGAAACTACAAGAAAAGAAGCTGGGATCAAGCAAAAGATAGGCACACACGGACTAAGAAAAACTTATGGACATTCGTATTACCTTGCTGCAAAAGACAAATCACAGGCTCTTGTACAGCTTATGATGATCTTTGGACATTCTGATATGAGAATTACATTGGCTTATATTTGTATTTCTGATGAAGAGATATTTGAGAACCAGGAAAGAATGTGTGTGTTTTCAAATGGTGAAGATGATTTTGTATTGAATAATTAAAGGCAAAGAGAAAGACGATACTTATTCGGTATCGTCTTTGTTTCTTTCATCAAATACATCATTTGCAATTTTAACAAAATAAGTTTTTAAACGTTCTATGGTTTGTGGATCAATGGTTGACTCATTGCTTGTATTGTATGAGGTAGCGTTTTCACTAACATAAGTTGGTTTTGTATTATGATCTGAATGATATTTTGTTGTTATAGGATAATTTTTGTCATCGTTTATGAAAAGATCGTTTGGTGTACAATGGAAAATTTCGCATAATTTTTCTATATTCTCTATTTTGATAGATTTTACAGAACCGTCATACAATGAATAAATATATTGTCTGGACATATCAAGCTCTTTGGCAAGTCTTATTTTTGTATAACCGTTTTGATCTGCTAAATTTTTTATACATAATTTCATAGAATCCCTCCAATTTATTATTATGTAGAGGATATAGTGTAATTATAACATAACATTCAAAAATGTAAACGTTAAAAAATATGGACAAATATGTAATTTTATATTGACATAATGTTATTTTAGGATTACAATAAGAGCATAAAAAGTAAACAAAAAAAGACACAATGTTAGTTGTAGAATACATATTAAGAGAAAGGAGGACTATATCATGGTACAGCGTGGAGAAATTTATTATGTTAATCTCGGTTCGAATCTGGGGAGTGAACAATCGGGGTACAGACCTGTGCTTATAATACAGAATGACACTGGTAATAAATATAGTCCTACAACTATTGTTGCGACTTTAACTTCTAAAAAGAAAAAATATTTACCTACTCATGTGTTTATCAAAAAAGATTCTTGTAATGGCTTAGACTCCAATTCTACAGTAGAGCTTGAGCAGATAAGAACAATAGACAAAAAGAGATTAGAAAACAAAGTCGGAAGACTAAGCGAAAATGATCTTAATAAAGTTTTAGAAGCAATCAAAACAAGTTTGGCATTACTGTAAGGAGGACGTAACAATGAGAGAAACTTTTGAATGCATGGACTGTGATAAGGCAATTGAGAAATTACAGAGATTAAAAAAGGAAAATAAAAAGCGAAAAGTAATTATCTGTACGGTTGATTTTGATTCAGATGAAGAGTCAACAAAGATTACAACGCCGGAAGAAGGTTGCTTGCTTGTTAGAAAGTCCAAGACAATCATTATGAATGAAGATACTTATATTCCTCATATGCAATTGTTTTCAATGGAACAAGATATAAAAAATATCCTGCATGAAGGTATTATGCATGACATAATCTTTGGTGGATAAGGTATTTTTATTGGACATATAAATTAGTAATGTTCGAACATAATCGAACAGATGTTCTGTAAAAGTATTGACAACGAACAAACGTTCGGTTTATAATCGAACATGTAAGGGAAATAAAAAAGAGAGAAAGCTGATTATGATTTGGCGATCACAGCTTTCCCTCAAATACATAGCACAAGATTTCAAAAAGACTTGAAATCCAAAACACATAAATATGTTTGGCGACATATCTATGTGCCTACATTATTGCACATCTGACGTGCGATAGTCAAGTTTTAGATAATCTTTTTAATAATTTTCCCATTAAATTTTTATAAACAGAATATCGTATGTTTCTTGTTCTATAAGCATAGAACATACATCAACTTCTAATTTTTGAAAATGCATTTTCAAAGGTTTATTAAGTGCGCTTATTTTTAGATTTTGCATTGGAGAATAAGAAGTTAAAGAGAAAGGAGTGGTCGAGATGGACTATATGATTTGTAATAATCGAAGAGTGTATATCCGATTAGCAGAAAATGGAAGAGCTGAAACCTGCGGAGAACGTGATCGTGGAGTATTTGAGTATTCAAAAGCAAGAAACATTGTAGATAATCTTCCAAAAGTTCTGAAGAAAATGAAATTCAGAGTAGAGCCTATCCCTGATATAAAAATCAAAAAGACTGAAACTACCATTGAAAATGCAACAGTTGAGTTGTCAGTAAATGTCACTAAATGGATTGAAAAATTCGGAAGTTGCGAAGATGTATTTAAAGAAGCCAAGGAAAGACACGATTGTTTGAAGGAGAAAATTCATTTGATTGATAATGACATCTTAAATGTCTTGCATCAGATTGAATTGGAAAAGCCAAAAGATATGTATCATGGATGGCTTATGTATAAGAAGCTCAGAGAAGATAGGGTAAAACGAAGAGAAATGAAAGACGAGTTGCTTATTATAGACAACGTGCTAAGACAAATTGATCCGTCCAGTGTATCAAGAACGACTACGCAAAGAATAATAGATGGATTATTTACGAGAAAATATACATTCAGGATAGTCGAAGATGAAGAATAGGGTGGTGATGATGATGTACTTTACGCAAGAACAATACGAAACATTGACTAGAGAAATACTTAAACGTTCAAATGATAAAACTCGTACAGGAATATGGCTGTCATTTGAACAGTGCGAAAAGTATTGTGAATATTATCTTTCCAATAAGATGAAAGAACTAAAAGAAGTAACAAATGCTGTTATTACTAGAATGGAGAATAATAAAACAGTTTTAGATAACAGAGAGAAGTATGAATTAAAAGACTTGTCATATGAAGTTTTCGTCTTGACGCTTGGAACGTACAATCCAGAAGCGAATTGCAGCTTTAAAACATTTCTTTATGGGAATTTAAAGAGAAAGTTTTATACATATGGGAGAGATAAAACCAGAAAATCCAGATGTAATTGGGAACATGAATGGGATGAAGAGAATCGTTGTTATAAGAAAGATAAGAATGGAAACATAGTAAAAAAGCCTGTGTTTGACATATCAATGTATTCGGTAGAAAAGAAAGATGGAAATGAAAAAGAGATTTGGCAATTTTTTAAAGCAAAAGACAATGTTGAAAATGCTGTTATTGAAAAACAAATGCCAGTTGAAGAATACAGTGATTCAGTTAAAGCGTTTTTAGAGAATATGTCAAGAGATGCAAAGATTGTTGCTACATACATACTTGAAGGCTACACAAAAGAAATGATTATTGAATGCAAGGGTATAACTACAGAACAATATAACAACGCAATTAGAGAATTTGGAACATTTGAAAATGTACATATTTTATTAGGAGGACAATGTAATGCCAAAAATTGAAAGAACAAAGAAAGATGACCGTATGTTAAAAACTTTAATTGAAGATTTTGAGCGTGGAGAACTTAGAACAGACCATCCATTACAGAGAAATCCTGGTAGATGGAATACTGATTATAGAGATGGAGAAATCGCCACAATTATCAAAGGAGAAGATATTGATCCAATCAAAATTTGTGAGCAGATTGATGTTGATGAAGAAAGTAGTAAGAAGATTATTGAAAATTGGCTGATTGATGGATTGCAGAGATTAACATATCCGATGAAGTATATGCTTGGAGCTTTTAGACTTGGAAATAACATTGAATTTCCAATCGTTACTTTTATGAGAGCAAGAAAAGATGTAGACGGATTATTCGTTATGGAAAACGGAAGAAGAATCTATGATGAAATTGAATTCGATCTTCGTGGAAAAGCATTTAAAGATTTGCCACCAGAGCTTCAGAGTGATTTTGAAAGCTATTCATTTTCAATTGTAAAGCAGCTTGATTGTACAAATGAAGAGGTTGGATATCATATTCGCAGATATAACAAACAGTCAAACATGAATGGGTCTGAAAAGACCATTACATACCTTGATACAATCGCAGAGACAATTAAAGAAATTTCTGCACATAAGTTCTTCAAAGATAATTGTACAAAAATTAGCCAAAACGAAAAAATTAAGGGTGCTGTAAACAAAATTGTTATCGAGACACTTATGATTCTTAATTATTTTGAAGATTGGACAAAAGACAATAAAAAGCAGGGATTGTATCTTGAGGAAAAAGCAACAGAAGATGATTTCAATGGACTGAAAAATATCTTGGACAGACTTGCTAATACGATTACAGAAGAAAATGAAACCCTGTTCACTTCTAAAAATACATTTATTTGGATTAAAATGTTTGATTATTTTACAAAGAATTTCAATCTTCCGGACGAAAAGTTTTCTGAATTTCTTAGTGCGTTTATCAATAAATTGAGAGAAAAAGACGAAAAACTTGTAACTCCTATGAAAATTTATGGAGAAGAAACCGATCATTGTACATATAAAGCATTAGATGAGTCGAAGTCTACAAAAGATAAAGGTGTAGTAAATAATAAACTTCATATTCTTGAAGCACTTATGGAACAATATTTTTCTGACGAATCCATTACAGATTCAGTAGAGAATAATGAAGAGGTAGAGGAATCAAAAGTTGATGAGATTCAGACAGAAGAGTTTGAAAAGAAAGTCGAAGAAACTATTGATGATACTGAAATGGAAACACTGGATTTCGTTAGAAAGTATGTAGATCCAGAAATCACAGATGAAGATGTTGATGGATACTGGGATTATATCAATGGTTTAGTAAGAACTAGAATCATTAATGGAAATTCAGAAATGCTTGAACCTGAAAATGAGAATTCTATGATGGCAATGCTGGCTTGGTCAGAAAAGGATGATAAAAACATTTCAACATGGTTGCAGAGATTTTCAGTAAGTCACAAGACAATGCCAAAGATGTCTCAGAGAGAAAGATTTGAGTACATGAAGAAGAATTATGGAAAGTTTGAAACAATGCAGGTGAGAATGAAGTCTGCATAGAGAATAAAACTAATGATGAAATGTGGATTTCATTAAAAAAAGTGAAAAATCAGAATTTCCTTGAAAAATTAGGAAATGGAAATTTTTAGAGCGATTTTCTCCTTGATTTTGCGGTGTTTTAGAGTTGTATTTTGGTGAAATGCTTAGAATTAGGGAGAAAACGCAAAAATGGTCAAAAATTGACTGAATGGAAACATTCTTTCAATAGAGAAAATACAAGAAAAGGAGAATAACATGATAACAATTATAACATTATTTTTACACATTGTACTTGTAATAATTACAGCATTGCTTTGCTGGGATGGGCGAAAAGATAAAATACAATTTATTTTATGCATGGGTGCATTGATTTGTTGGATTGCATTGGCGGTGAATGAGGCAATATATTTATTTGGATAAGGAAGGAGAATAGTATGAGATGTAAAGTAGGTGACAAGGTTCGTGTCAGACAGTGGGACGATATGGCAAAAGAATCTGGCTTAAATGATTGTGGAGATATTAATAATGGCTTTACACAAAGCATGAAACATTTTTGTGGAAGGATTTATGAAATTTACAAAGTATATAACTATTATTATATTTTAAAAGACGAATCTATAGTCTTTGATTGGTGTTTTACAGATGAAATGCTTGAGGACGTAGTTTCACCATCATTAGAAACACCAAAAACGCAGAAAGAGAGTGAGAAAAAAATGAAAAAACAGAAAACACAGAGAGAAAGATTAGAAGAACAGTTGAAAAAGTATCAGGGTAATTCAAACGTGTATTCAATTGAGATCGTAGTTCCTGGCAAGGTTGTCAAAGTGACTATGAATGATTTTGTTAACTCTACATATGTAATGAAGTGTCACGAAGAAGATGAATTCAGTCTTGAGAAAGCAATTATCCTTGCTTATACAAAAAGTTCAGCCATTAATTTAACACCGGAAGGAATTGAATATGAAGCAGATAGATTCCACTATTATAAATCGAATATGAAAAAGCTCAAAAAGGCTATGAAAGTATATGAGATTCAGCAGAAATTAAAAGCTTTGGACGAGGAAGAAGAACGTATCAGATCTAATAAGAAAAGAAAGAAAATCGCTCAGAAAAAGAGAAGAGCTGAAAGACTTTCGGAAGAAAAACTAAAAGAAACAAAAGAAGCAGCGAAGATTTATGCTGAAGAACTGAAATCTGTACTTGCAGGATATAATATTCCGGTCGAAACAACAGACAAGATTGTAAAAGATATGAATACTAGAGTGTAAATTGATTGGTAGTGCGCAGAGAATAATAACATATAACTCTGCGCACTTGTATAAAAATGGATGTGTTAATTATAACATGTGTTGTAAAAGAAAGGAAGTGATTATCATGGAATATATCCTTTTTGTTTTGTTTTATATTTTTGTCATTGCAATTGTTTTCATAGAAGTTATGAATTCTAATTTTACATATTTTAGCTATAAAGCAAATTATAAAAGATGGACAAGCCTAAATTGGTTTGGTGTTGGATTTATAACTTCTGTGATTTATATTTTAGTCTTTCCGTTTTCGATAGGATACAATATTTACAGATTGATCCGTTGGATATTTACAGTTGGAAGAAAAGATTACTAATAAAGGAGAATTAAAAAATGAGTAAGAAAAATACAAATTGGAAAGTGCCTGTAATTATTGGAGTTGGTGTTGTTGCGGTAATTTTGATGATTATTTTCGGAGTGCAGGGATTCCAGAATAAAGCAATTAATTATGAAACACAGGTAGAAGAAGCACAGTCAGGAATCAAAGTGCAAGAAAAGAGAAGAGTTGATCTTGTATATAATCTTGCCGATTGTGTTAAACAATATGATAAACATGAGTCAGAAACATTAAAAGCAATTGTAGATGGTAGAACGTCTGACAAAGTAGATGCAGAAAATATCACAACAGCCATCAACGCTGTATCTGAAGCATATCCTGAACTAAAATCCAATGAAAATTATAAACAACTAATGAATGAATTATCTACAACTGAAAATCTAATTGCAAGTTACAGAGATAATTACAATACACAAGTGAAAACATATAAAAGATATGTAAGAAGCTTTCCGGCAAGAAATTTCCTTGGAATGCTTGGCTATGAGACAAAAGACTATCAGTTATTAGATTTCCAGGTTGGTGAAGATGCTCCACAGAATTTATTCGGAGAGGATTAAGTGAATGAAGAAACATAACGGCTTTGATTTTGGTGATTTTGAAATTACTTATCGTGAAATTCTTGCAAGTATTTCTATTGTTGCTGTGATGTTATTAATTGGATTTGTGATTTCTGGAAAGATTTCGCAGATCCAAAGTGATAAAAATGCAAAATATAATAAGGCAGTAAAAATAGAAAGTGCTGATTTGTTCAGATATGGTATGGATACTAATGTTGGAAATGCTTTCGTATATGGTGAATTGAAAGCGGTTGATACGGTTACTTATCCAGAAATCGGTGGAGAATATATGTATGTTGAGAAAATTGAGGAACACTACAACAGACATACTAGAACATATACAACCACCGATGGGAAAGGTCATACAAAGATTCACACAGAAGTTTATTGGTCGTGGGATTATGCTGACAGTGAAGATATGCAATGTAAAGAAGTATCATTCTGTGGCGTTGTCTTTGACAGCAACAAGATACAGCTTCCAAGTACAGATTATATTAAAACAATTAAAGAATCAAGCCATGTCAGATATAAATATTATGGTACAAAGAAAAAATATACAGGAACTATCTTTACCAAATTAAAAGATAAAACAATTTCTGACAGTACACATTTTTACGAATTATCTATTGGAGAAACAAAAGAAATGCTTGAAACAAATAGTGGTGCTGTAATCTTTTGGATCATATGGATTATTCTAATGGTTTTAGCTGTGTTTGGATTCTATTACATCGATAATGAATGGTTGGAGTAAGGTGATAATTTATTATGAAAATCAAATTTGAAAATGGAAGTATTTTGGAATCAATTGAATCAAATGATTGTAAAAGAAGTAAACGTGCAGAAGAGATTGTATATTACATAAATAATCCATATAAATTCATGGAAGATTTTTATGGATTAAAACTGCATTGGTATCAAAAGATATGGATCGAGTTCAATGTGCCTGTAGAGAAATGGAGAAAATTTTGGAGAAGGTAGAAGAGAGAATCGTAGAAGAAAAAAGAAAAATTCATAAATTCTATTGCAATAAATGCGGAAAATATTTAGGTGAAATCGAAGAGTATTATGATGGATATTATGAGGAAATCGGATATATTTCTCAACGTGTTGTTGTAAATGAGACACCTTATTATTATAAAGGGCATTTATGTAGTAAATGTAAAGAAGAGCATTATAAAGAATTGAGTAATCTTTTAGAGACAATTGGCTTTGTAAAGGAACATTAAGAGCTGAATGAAAGTTCATTTTCATTAAAAGAAAGTAAGAGATATGAAAAGAAGAGAAAAAATACAGTTGACTAAATGGGCAGGTGAACTATCTGATAAAGAGTTAGAAGATGCATATTATGATGCAGTTTATGATTGCCTTGGAAGTAAAACGGGAAAAATGTATGAACTAGGTTATGATCCGATAGATATTGCAGAGCAAGAAAGATATGAAAAGTATCTTAGCGAAAAGGCTGATGTGTTGGAAGAGCTATGCGAAAGACGAGGAATTAAGTTATGGGAATAAAGAATAAAGGAGAGCAGGTCAATGGGAACTAAAGATAATACTTACGCAAATACAGGAAAGAGGTTATATTTTCTATCTGATGATGTAGATAATGAATCAATTGGACAACTTACATGGAACATTTTGCATCAGCTTGCAGAAGATGATGAAAAAGATAAGAAAGAAAAGGATTATAAGCGTGAACCAATTAAAATCTACATCAATTCGTATGGTGGAATAGTTTATGACATGTGGGGATTGGTTGACATTATTGTAAATAGCAAAACACCAATTTATACATATTGTACTGGTTATGCCATGAGTGCAGCTTTCAAGATTTTCTTAGCAGGACATAAGCGATATTGTTACAAGCATTCCACATTCATGCTTCATCAACCTGTTTGTTGGATTAGTGGAAAATATACAGATATTAAAGAAAACATGGCAGAACATGATCGAATGAATGAATATATTATCCGGTATATTCTTGATAGAACATATTTTAAAAAAGAAGAACTGGATAATATTTGGGAAAAGAAACAAGACTTCTATATTAATTCAGAAGATGCTGAGAAATATGGAATTGTTAATGAAGTTTTGTAAAACAAATGTGGTGATTAAATGAGAGTATATAAAGACAAACAATTTCTTGTCTTTGATTTTGAAGATGGGAGAAATGTTAAGTATGATTTTGCGACAAAGACAGCGATTGGAATTAAAGGAAAACCTGTAAAAGATTTGCGAAGTCAATTAAGTGGTATTTCAATGAATCAAGTAATTGAAAATTGTGACGATAAGAATTATGCAAAGTTCTTAAAATTTGTAATGATAGCAGAGTCTTCGTACCATGAAATTTGGAATATCGGAACTGTACTTGATAGAGTTCCATCTTATTCAAGATTTGAGCAATTATTTTCTGCTGGTATAGATGATATTGTTGATGTAAGAAAAACAAGTTTGAGAAATTTTAAATATTCTATTGAAGACATTCCAAAATCACTTCTTAAAATATGTAGAAAATATTCTATAAAAATTTCCAACGACATTGTTAGATTTTATAAAGAAAAACCCAAACGCATATTGTATTGCCTATAAGTTAGATTATATAAGTTTGGATCATTACGACATCTATAAGATATGGAAAACATCAGAAAACATGTATGATGCAAACGCAAAATCATATTTTAATATCCTTGTAAATGAATACGGATATAATGCAAAAGATTTGTGGTTGTACATAGATAGAATAAAGACATTTGAAGCAATTGAAGATATGGCTTTCCTTATTCGTGAATTATGTGATTATGCGGATATGATGAGGCAGCTTAGTAATAAGTACGACAAGTATCCAAGACATTTTCTTACAACTCATAAAATTGCATGTAGAAATTATGACAGAATGAAGAAAGAATTTTCAGAAGACTTATTTAGAAAAAGAATTAAGAAAGAATATGAATGTTCATTTGGAGAATATGTATTTATCTATCCTAACTCTACTCAAGATATCAAGGATGAGGCAGCCTGCCAAAGTAATTGTGTCAGTTCTTATATAGATAAGGTTATTGATGGATACTGTCATATTTTATTCTTGAGAAAAAAGAACAGTCCAAAAGAAAGTCTTGTAACAATAGAAGTTAGAAATGATCAGATTGTCCAGGCTAAAAGAAGATTCAACGATGACGTGACAGAAGAACAGAAAGAAGTAATTGATAAGTTCAATAAGAAATTTGGAAAGGAGATTAAGGCAGCATGATTAAAGGAGACAAAATAAGACTTAAAGCAAAAATGGGTGTATTTGACAATATCGGAGAAATTTGTGAAGTGACAGACGTAAATGATGGTGGAGTGATTTGTTTCAAATTCGGTAATGGAAGTCATCTTGGTTGTATGTCATTCGATGAATACGAGAAGTATTTTGAATTGGTTGAGGAAGAAAAAGAACCAGTAAAAAGAGTTTGGAGTAAGTGGAAGCTTGGTTATATTACTTTTTATGACCAAACTGGAGAATGTATTGAAGAGGATATTTATTATAGAGAAAACAGAAAACGTGTGCAAGTAAAATTAAAAGATGGAAGTTTAAGAGCGAATGCATCTTGTTGTAAAGAAGATAATTTCGACTTTTTCAAGGGAAGAGAATTAGCAGAAAGACGACTGATTATGAAATATCTTGCCAGAGAAGTAAAGAAATATGCAGATTCATTATAAAACAAAGGTTAATAAAATCGAACTTTCATTAGATTAAAATAAGGAGTATGAGATTTGCTGCAGCATAAATCATGATTTGCTCCAATAAAAATGATAGAAATTAATAAACTATACAATGATGATTGTCTACATAAAATGCAGTTTATTGATGATAAGTCAATAGATGCAATTATAACAGATCTTCCATATGGACAAACGGCAAGAAATAAATGGGATTCAATTATTCCATTTAACGATTTATGGGATCATTATGAAAGAATTATTAAAGATAATGGCGCAATTATCTTATTTGCTAATGGGATGTTCACAGCAGATTTAATGGAAAGTAATAAAAAGCTTTGGAAATATAATCTTATTTGGGAGAAGACACAACCGACAGGATTTCTAAATGCTAAAAGAATGCCCCTACGTTCTCATGAGGATATCTGTATTTTCTATAAAAAACTTCCAACTTACCATCCACAAATGACAGACGGACATAAAAGAAAAGTAAGTAAAGCATCACATCATGTAACTGCCAAAGATACTACAAATTATGGTGAGAGTGGTTGGACTGATTATGATTCTACTAAAAGGTATCCGAAATCTATATGGACTTTTGCAAAAGATACTCAGAAATCGGCATGTCATAGTACGCAAAAACCAGTTGCTCTGATTGAAGAGTTAATCAAAACGTATAGCAATCCTGGAGATCTTATTTTAGATTCATGCGCTGGAAGTATGACCACAGCAATTGCAGCTATGAATACAAATAGGAATTATATTTGTATTGAAAAAGATGAAGACATTTTTAAAGTTGGTCGAAAAAGAGTTTATGAACGATATATAAACCAAAATATATTAGCAAGTACAACATAAAATTAAAGAAAGGAGTATAAGATTTGTGCGCACATTAAAGAATTCTTTACTCTTAGTAGTTGTTATGGAAGAAATAAAGATTGGCAATAAAAATAGTGGAATCACAAAGAAATGTCCGATGTGCGGAAAGCCTATGGTTAGAGAATGTGTGTTTGAGAATAATAAGTTTGTATATAAGGAAAGATGTTGCAATCTTTTCTGTAGAAGATATACTCCGTATTTTGAATGGAGAATAAAATAATAAAAAAGATTAATGCGGTGAAAAGAACTGAAAGCCTGAGATGGTGAAAAGGTAAAGGTGAAGGCTGTTGGTAACACTTCAGTCAACCGATGAGCGTATGAGTTGATACTGTGCATTCAGAATATAATACTCTAGAACAAACCGCAACCCTCATGAAGTCAGGGATAAGAATGCTCTCAAGAAGTACGAAAATGAACGTGCTTCTAATTATGAAATTAATTTTTCATTTGCTTTTTTGTTGAAGTAGAGAACAAACAACCAGGAGGTGAGAGTCAAAATGAAAATATCTGAATTACAGGCAGTTTGTAAGTACGATGACAGTGAAATGGAAGAAGTTAAAAACTGCCATCCAAAACAGATTGCAAGTGAAGTAATTCCTATTCCAACTTGGAAGATTAAATATAAGTATACAACTGCTCGTGGAAATCCAAAAGAAGCAGTAAAGTATATGTTCTTAGATAAGAATGCCTGGGATTCTGTCGATCAGGAATTCATGAATTATATAGAAGAACTTAACGAAAAACATCCGGAAAGAATAGCATCAAACGTAGAAATTCTTGATGCAGTTTATTTCGGAAAACTTTATTTAGAACTTGAATAATAAATATTTTTCAATTGTAATCAAATCCCTGTAATCAGGGTTGTACAGCGAGATGGCTTGTATTACCCAAGCAGCATAGTGATATAAGGTTAAAACGTAAAATCTTACACCATGACCTAAAATAATTGGTTTCTAAGCATAAGATAAACTCCTTTAGCTAATTGGTAAAATCCAAAAGTTAAAGGAAGATTACAATTGAATCCGATATTCAATGAATATATTAAGTTTTTAAGAGACACTTCTGGCGAAGAATTACCTTGTTTAAAAGAAGGATTCTTTTGGCTTGATAAACAGATTATAAAAGGCTTTGATAGTCAACTTGTAGAACATAAATTTTACAGAGTTAAAGTATCAGATAACCTAGAAAAGGTAGAAGTTTTAAAATTAAAATCTTATAAAGATCCATCTGAAGTTGACCTAATAGATTGGAGAACAATGGTTAATCTCAAAGAAAATCATTTAAGAGAAATTGAACATGAAGCTTTATGCCTAATACGTGAAAAGATCAAAGATTATGATGTATATACTCCAATAATACCTGTTTCTATGGGTAAAGATTCTATGGTTACATGTCATTTAGTTCGACAACCATATCCAAACACAAAAGCAATATTTAACAACACATCACTTGATTGTGCTGACACATATAAGATGGTTAAACGATTTCCGAATTGCGAAATTATGAATCCAGACAAAGGGTTCTATCAATATGTAAAATCTGATTCTATGATTCCGTCAAGATTTTCAAGATTCTGTTGTAGGATTTTTAAAGTTGGAGTTATGGTTTCTCAGCTTGATAATAAGCATCCGTATTTAATTTTTATGGGAATGAGAAATGAAGAATCAAATACAAGAAGCAATTATCAAGACGAATGGGTTAATACTTCAGAATGGGGAGACACATGTTGGCAAGGAATACTTCCTATTAGAAAGTGGACGGAATTGGATGTTTGGCTTTATACATTTTGGAGAAATATTGAAGTTAATCCAAAATATAAAAAAGGATATTCAAGAGTTGGATGCCATTGTGCTTGCCCGTACTATGCGAAGTCAACATGGATTCTTGATAGATATTGGTATCCAAAAGCATATAAAAGATGGAGAAATATTCTAAGAGAAGATTTTATTAACAATCAGAAATGGTTGATTATGAACTGTACACTCGAAGAGTATCTTACTCAAGCATGGAATGGTGGCGTGTTCAGAAGTGAGCCAACACAAGAAGTGATTGACGAATTTGTAAAGTATACAGGAATTGATAAACAGATTGCGCTGCAATATTTTAACAAGAAATGTTGTGAGTGCAATAAGAGAATAAAACATAAGGAAGTTCTTTCAATGAACTTAAAAATACATGGAAGACAAGTTAGTAAATTCTATTGTAAGAAATGTTTGATGAAAGAATTCGATTGGACACAAGAAGATTGGGACAAGCAGGTGGAGTCGTTTAAGGCTCAAGGTTGTGCGTTGTTCTAGGTTTTATTGGTAGAAAGGTGGTGAAAAGTAGTGCATCCGAGTGAGTTTTTTAAGAATTGTTCTCTAAGGACGGGAATTGATGTATTTGAAATTTATGATACAGATTTAAAAGAAAAATTAAAAAATGTGCATCCAAAGAATTTCCTGAAAACAAAAATCACATTGCCGGTATATAAAGTCAATTTATCTTATCTTACTGAAAAAGGTAATTATAAAACAGTTGATAGATATGCAGTAATGGATTCAAGTGCAGATGATGAGTATTTTGATTTCTGGCTCGATATGTTTATGAGAGATTATAATAATGATAATCCAAATCACAAGATGGTAAATTGTGAAATAAACAACATAGAAAGACTTTGCGAAGCTGTACTACCAATTGGTTAGCTTTTCACCATATGTATTTAATACCTTTGTGCAGCGAAGGTTGTCACGATGATTTATAAAAGACGGATCATTGGTTAATATAAATCGAAAAAAGTAATGTGATAGTGGCGTAAAAAGACACTCACTAAGTATGGCTTTGCCTCATTGAAATGAAATATTTTTCAGTGAGGAAAGTACATATTGGTACAGAAAGCTAATACAATTGAGGAACTATTAAATGGTTGTCCTATAAATCAAACGATTTGTGACAACTTGATTCGTGCATGGGCGATCATTAATAACAGTAAATATAAAAATATTCTATGTAGCATTTCAGGTGGTTCTGACAGTGATGTAATGTTGGATATCGTTTGGAGATGTGACAAAGACAATAAAGTAGATTATGTATGGTTTGATACTGGATTAGAATATCAAGCCACAAAAGAGCATTTAAAATATCTTGAAGAAAAATATGATATTACGTTTCATTCTTATAGGGCTATAAAACCTATTCCAACGTCCTGCAAGGAATATGGACAACCGTTTTTATCAAAACAAGTCAGTGAATTTATCCAAAGATTACAAAAACATAATTTTCAATGGGAAGATGAAGATTTCGACACATTATATAAGAAATATCCAAAATGTAAGTCTGCCTTAGAGTGGTGGTGTTGTAACAAAGGTAATGACAGTTGCTTTAATATTACCAGGAACAAATGGTTAAAAGAATTTATGGTTGCTAATCCACCAACATTTAATATTTCAAACAAGTGTTGTAAATATGCAAAGAAAGATGTTGCACATAACATTGTAAAGTATGGAATAGACGGTAAATTATTTGATCTACAGGTTATAGGCATTAGGAAAGCTGAAGGTGGTGCTAGATCAACAGCGTACAAATCATGCTTTGACGACAATAATGACATTGACAATTATAGACCTTTGTTCTGGTATAAAAATTCAGACAAAGAAGATTATGAGAAAGCGTATGGAATTGTTCATAGCAAATGTTATACAGAATACGGATTAAAACGCACTGGTTGCTTTGGCTGCCCTTATGGTAGAGATTTTGAGAATGAATTAGATGTAATTAAGAAGTATGAACCTAAACTGTATAAAGCAGTAACAAATATTTTCAAGGATTCTTATGAATATACAAGAAAGTATGTGGAGTTTAGAAAAATGATGGGTGAGAAGGAGAGAATAAGATAATGAAGATTAAAAACCTTAAAGACGTAGAAACATTTCTCAATATAGTAAATGAATGTAAAGGCGATGTAACTCTTACATCACAGTATGGAGATAAATTCAATCTTAAATCTGCATTGACACAGTATGTAGCTATTGCAGCGTTAGTCGGAGAGCATGGTGATGAACTTGAGCTGTGGTGTTCCGATAAGGAAGATGAGATGAAATTTCTCAAGATGTTTGATGAGAATCCAGAGATGGTATAGATATAGAGAATAAATAAAATATAACCACTATATGTTGTGTTACTAATAGTATATATAGTATACTGGAGCATACATATATACAATATATAGTGATAAAATCATGACGAAATTCTTGGTAATGTGTACATAGATATGGAACAGGATGGTGAATAATAATGAAGTTAAAACAGGTAAATAAATGTAGAGAATGTTTATATTATCATGATAAAAACAATACTTGTCAGTCTAAAAAATGTTCAACTTACGGACATGGATATGTTAACTGGTGGGATCAATTGTTTTGCAAACCGTATAAAGGAGAAAATAAATAATGAAAATATTAGCGGTACATAATTACCATATCAAGAAAATAAAAACAGAAAGAGAATATTGTTGTTCATGCAGTAAATGTGGCACAGTCTTTGTTTTTGAAAGGTCTGAAGTAACTATCCCAAGATGTATTAATCCGAAGCCTGAATATTGTACTATTATGTGTCCTAATTGTAAAAACATCATGTCATTAGATGTATGCAATGAATTCATTACAACTGAAGACAAAGAGAATTTCTACAAACAATATATGGATAATATATAAAATTTTGGTTTCATTTAAACTGGCTCTCGTAATGGGAGTCAGTTAATTAAAAGGAGAGAATTATGTACGAAATGAAAACAGGAACGTTATTCTTTCAAGATAAAAATGGCAACAATGTTCTTGCATTAAATAATGTAAATGAACTTGAACTAACTTCGAATGTAACTGAAGAAGTGGATGCAATTGGCAATGTAGGGAATATTAAAAGAGGCGAAACAACATTGTCGTTCACTAATATTACTAATAAAGAAGATCTGTTCAAAGCGTTAGTGGTTGATACATCTAATGTTCCAGACGCATACAGTATTCTACTTACAAAACCGATCCAGAGACGAACACATAAGAAGAAAAGAATAAATAAAAAGTGGTTAAAGAAATATGGATATAAATTGTTAGTAGATTATAAAGACGATTGGAGAATAAAGTCATATAAAGATGGAGTTTATGAATTCGTAAAAGGAGAATAATTATGGTAGAACTTAATGTAAATTTTGAAGAATTGGAACACATGGATTTAGACGAGGCTAAGAAAATTATAAGCCATTTTGATAACGAAGATTGGTATGAAGAACTTGGAGCGACGATTGATGGTGTTGAGTATAGATTAGAGATTGTAGATGATGGTGATTGGGATGACCAAGGAAAATATCAGTACAAAGATGTAACAGGTGTTTTGTGTAAAACCTCAGAAGATGGTTCAGTTACAAAATATGATATTGCAGTCACACAATATATCACAAGATGTGGTTCTTACTTCTCTGAATATAACTATGAGTACGTACCATTACAAGTAGATCAGTTAGTTCAGAAAGTAATTCCACAGCAGATTATTCCAGAGAGAACGGTGGTTACTTTTGCAGATAAGGAGAATAATTAATATGAGAATTATTAGCCAGGATAAAACAATTGACGTTCCTTATGACAATGTTGTGCTTACAATTGAGCCAACAAGTTTTAAAGGAAGTGACGATGTAGATATCTATGCTAAATATTATGGCGAACGATACCACATGGCTACATATGGAAGTATGGATAGAGCTGTTAGTGTTGTGAAAGATATTTACGATTCATTTAATAACAAAAAATATTACACGATGTAATTAGATGGGCTGTGTGGTAGTCAAATATTGCGCAGCTATTCACAGATAAAAGGAGAGAATAATAATTATGACAAAGCAAACAGAAGATTATTTGTCGCTCAAACCACTTACAGAAAGATTCCAAGAAGCTGCGAATAGAATTACAGATGAAGAATTGGATTATATCATTAAATCAAAAATTAAAGAACAGATTGAGAAACAGATTGATTTCAGTTCTTTTGGAACAGCAATAGAAGAAGTAATTGAGAATTGGTTTGAAGATAATGAAAATTGCAACTTTGTTTTAGACACATTAAGGGAAAGTATAGAAAGGAGATTACGCTGATGACCACAGAAGAAATGAACCAGAGAATCTTGTTTCTCATTAAAAAAGATATTGAGAATGTGTTTTGTCTTATCAAAAGTCCGGAAGATTATGAAAAATATAGCTTTAACGCTTGGCAGGTTCTAGCTGAAATCAGTGGAATTTTTGTTGCGTTGAATGAATTTAAAGAAAACAAAAAGGATTTTTATAAATCACTAGTGGCGGAAACAGAAACAGAAGCTCAAGTTAGAAAAAGACAAATCAACGATATTGCAGCTGCAATTAAACGTTATAACAGCATGTTATCTACGTCTGATGGTAGAAGGATAGACAAGTGCAAGACGGTTAATGATGAATATATCTATGAATTCGTGAGGTAATGAATTATGAAGAGACAGATTAGAAGATGTGTGTTTGAGACTAATTCGTCAAGTCTGCATTCTCTTTGTGTGATGAAAATAGATGAATATTATACACCAGAAGAAATCTCTAAGAATTTCTTTTTATGGAATAATAAAGACACTGGTGAAGAAAAATGTGAATGGCATATTTGGGATGGAGATTTAGAGTTTGGCAGAAGTCCTTTCAGAGTATTATGTAATTTCCATGATAAATGGTTATATGCTTGTGCCTCATTAGTAAGAGAATACAATGATGAGACATATAAAGAATTAGAATCAATTGCATTAAAACATGTTCCAGGACTTAAAAAGGTTGTTATTCCTATGATTTCGGATTCATTCGCTGATAAAAACCATCCAGAGAATAAAGATAATGATTATGCACAGGAATATGGTAAAACAGAGGACGAGTTTAATGAGTGGCTTGAACAGAAAGAGAAAGACTGGGACATTGATACAATCACATATTGGGAAAGTGATAATGGATATTTTCATTTTGAAAGACCACTTACAGGATATGTTGATGTGGACATGCTTAGTGGTTTTCTTGAGGAGGAGAATATATCTTTAAAAGAATATTTAACCAATAAAAAATATGTAGTCATTCAAGATGGCGATGAATATAACGAGTTTGGTAACTTTAAAAAAAGTGGTTTGATTAATTTAGATGCAATTGATCATGAATATCCAAGAGAATATTAAGGAGTAAGTATTGTGAAGAGACAAATTAGACGAGGAGTTTTCGAAACAAATAGTAGCTCAATGCATGTAATCGTGATGTGTATGGAATCGGATTATGACAGATGGCAGGAAGATAATTTATATCTTTTTACAGGTTCAGGTTGGTGCTATCCAGATAATAACAAACCTAAAAAGAATCATTTCTATACTAGAGAAGAAGCGATCGAATTTGAGAAGACAAACAAATATGTAAGAGAAGATGTTAATTGGACAGATGAAGAGGAAGTAAATGAAATCCTTCGTGAAAACAAATTCTATGATTATGAATATTTTTGGAATGAGTATTGTAAATATTATGAAGGCTATGAAGAAACATTGACAACCCCAAATGGAGATAGGGTTGTGGCATTTGGATGTTATGGTTATGAATGCTAAGAGAGGTAATTAAAAATGGAATTATTAGGAAGATACAGAAATGGAAACTATATTACGACTATCCTGAGTGATGGGACGAGAATTAGAGAAACAAATGACGATGAATTTATTCCAGATCATGCAGAAAATATGGATATTAAAATCACGAATTGTTGCTCGATGTCTTGTCCATTTTGCCATGAAGGATCAACCAAAGATGGTAAACATGGAGATATTTTAAATGAGAAATTTATCGAGACGCTTCATCCATATCAGGAGTGTGCGATCGGTGGTGGGAACATACTTGAACATCCTGATTTAATTCCATTCTTGAAAAAGCTCAAAGAAAAGAAAGTCATTGCTAATATCACAGTAAACCAGATTCACTTTGAGAAAGAACAGGAATTAATCAAAAAACTTGTAGATGAGAAACTTATCTATGGACTTGGCGTATCTCTTGTAAAACCAACAGACAAATTTATTAATCTTATAAAGCAGTATCCTAATGCAGTTGTTCATGTAATCAATGGAGTATTAACTGAATCTGATGTAAAAGCTATGGAGAATAATAACTTGAAGATGCTTATCTTAGGATACAAACATCTTAGAAGGGGTAATGAATACTTTGAACACGAGAGAGAAAGAATTGAAGCAAATCAGAATTGGTTATATGAGAACTTGGATGATATTACATGTAAGTTTAAAGTAGTGAGTTTTGACAATCTTGCAATCGATCAGCTTAATGTTAAGAGATTAATGTCTGATAAAGAATGGGACGAATTTTATCAAGGAGACGACGGGTCAAGCACCTATTTTATCGACATGGTGGAGCATAAATTTGCCAAAAGTTCAACTGCACCATTCAATAGAAGATATGAATTGCTGGATTCTGTTGATGATATGTTTAAAGTGATTCGATACGAGAATAATTAAATGGAATCTATTTGATACACTAGGAAAAAATTAATTTATGAAAATATTAAAAAAATGGAGTAAAACAATAGAATGTGACACATGTAAGTGTGAACTTGAATATGGAATTGAAGATTTAAAGTCTAAAACAAGATATACATATTCAACTGAATGTGACAATGAATTATACATTGAGAATACAGAAGAGTTTGCTTATATAATCTGTCCGTATTGTCAAAATAAAATAATAGTAAATAAAACAATTATTCCATATGAAAAAGGAAACAAAGAAGAATTTTATAATGAAAAGGAGAATAAAAATATGATGAATAATTTATTGAATGGAATGTTTGGGAAAGTTGGAAATGGAATGTGCAGACTATCAATGAATGGCAACATTGCAGTAAAAACATCTAGTGGATACAAAACATACAATTTAAAGACCGGAAGACTCACAAATTGCGATAGCTTTGTATTTAATATTGGAGAGGAATTTTTCTTTGTGATTCCCACAAATAAAGTTTCAGAAGGAGACATTATCCTTGTAAATGGGAAACCAAAATGTGTTATTGAAGCAGAGAAGAATAAAATTACTGTAATAAATTATGAAGATTCTACAATTGACACAATTCTTCCTGAAAGACATGTGTTTATGGGTAATACATATTTCTATGGAAAGATTGTTTCAATGTTTGGAAATGATGCAGTAAAAGGCAAAAAAGGTAAAAACAATATCTTTAAATATATGATGCTTTCTCAGATGATGAATGGAAATGATAGCAATGCAATGGGTGTAGCTAATTCAAACAATAATATGAGTGCAATGTTACCATTTATGATGATGGGTGGAAATATGGGCGAAATGTTTGACGGTATGTTTGATTTTGACATGAATGACGGAGACGAAGTAGAGAATACAGAAGAGGAGGATGCATAATATGGGATGCGGATCATGGACAAGCGATAGTTTTAAGAGCTATTCAAAATCAGTAGGAAGGTCGGTTTCTAAGTCAGGAACCATCGATTCTGATTATAGCAATCAGGAAATGTTTAAAGCAAGACATCTTGACTCAGCACTTAATCCTAAAAATGTTATTAGAGAGTGTTGCGATTCAGAAGAACATCCAAATACTTTACCAGTTATTTTAGCGTTAGATGTTACTGGAAGCATGGGGGACGCAGCTGTTGAAGTTGCTAAAAAGTTAAATGTAATTATGACAAAACTTTATAAAGACGTAAAAGATGTAGAATTTATGATTATGGGAATCGGAGATTTAGCATATGATGATTACCCAATTCAGGTATCTCAATTTGAGTCAGATATCCGTATTGCTGAACAGTTGGACAAAATTTACTTCGAATTTGGTGGAGGTGGAAATGGCTTTGAATCATATACGGCTGCATGGTATTTTGGTTCACGTCATACAAAGCTTGATTGTTTAAATCGTGGCAGAAAAGGGATTATCATTACTATTGGAGATGAACAACTCAACCCGTATCTTCCATTGAGAGGTAGAAAAAGTGGCTTAATTGATGTAACTGGTGACAATCTTCAGGCAGATGTAGAAACAAAAGATTTATATGATGAAGCTTCTAAGAAATTTAACATTTACCATTTAGATGTGAATCATTATCATAGATGGGACGAAGATGAAGTTGAAAAATCTTATAAGGAGTATCTTGATGATACTCATTTTAGAAAAGTAGCTATAGACAATATTACAAATGAGATTGTAGATATTATCATCAATGAAGCAGAGAATAATGCACCAGATACAGTTACAACACCTTCTAACTCAGAAGAAATAACTTGGTAGAATAAGGAGAATTATAAAAGATGAAAGACATTAAGATTGTGATTGGCGGAAACATGGGCGATGAAGGCAAAGGTCTTATGGCAGATTATTTCTCGCAAAAACCGAATAGTATTGTTGTGTGTTCTAATGGTGGAGCGCAAAGAGGACATACTGTAGTTACCTCAACTGGAATCAGACATGTCTTTCATCATTTTGGATCTGGAACTTTTAATGGGGCAAGTACATATCTATCAGGGGATTTTATCTGCAATCCGATTATTTTCAGACAAGAATATAATGAACTAAAACATTTAGGATATTATCCGAACATCTATATAAATCAAAACTGTATGGTAACAACTCCATATGATATGATGGCTAATCAAATTATAGAAGAGAATCGTGGAAAGAATAAGCATGGAAGTTGTGGTCTTGGAATTTATGAGACAATCAAAAGATATAAAGCAGGAGTAACTACTTTGTATGTCTCCGATTATATCCGAGATTATTACTTAAAGATTTTCGACAGAGAAGGAATTGTCTTAACTAAGAAATGGGAAGATTTGTTCAATGATTCAGGAATTTACGATCATTATTTAGAAGATTGTGATTTTATGAACGAAGTAGCAACAACGATTTCTGATGAATACTTTCTCAATGAGTACGAGAATATAGTATTTGAAGCTGCACAAGGTCTTTTACTTGATCAAAATAATCTGAAATATTATCCACATCTTACACCTTCTAACACAGGAATAAAAAATCCAAAGAAAATAATTGAAAATGTGAAATGGGATGATGATATTAACATTGAGACATGTTATGTGTCAAGGACATATTTAACAAGACATGGAGCAGGACAATTTCCATCTGAATGTCGCAAGAATCGAATAAATAAGTCAATGTATGATAAGACAAATGTTCCGAATCCATTCCAGGACACATTAAGATACGGAACGCTTGATTTGAAAGATTTATATATTCGATGCGCTACGGATGTAATGAATTTTGGAGACAAGAAATCAATTGCCATAACACACTGTAATGAATACAAAATTGATGTTGAGGAATTAGAAGATATTTTTGAAGGATGGAATATTTACTATTCTAACGGAGAAACGCACGATGATATGAGGGAGGGCGATATATGAAATTGACACATAACAGCGCATTGCCAAGTACAAGATTCACAACGTACTTGGCGTGTGATTTAGCACAACAGGTATCATTACATACATTTGACTTGCATTATATTTACCATGACAAGTGGATAAACAAATTCTATCTGAAGAACGATTCCTGTATTGCTGCATATATCAAGACAACGTGGAATGAGAGAAAGATTTTAGATGTGATTTTCTTTGAGGAAAATGTGAGATATCCAGATAGTTTGAAGAAATACATGTTGAGTTTTGTTGGTGATCGGTTAGAAATTCCGGTTGCTGTGAAAGAATATGAATTGGAGGATTGAGCATGAAAGTAGCATTAACTGGTCATAGACCACAAAGATTGGGAATGCCTGATGATGAATTAGATGACAAATGGAATGAAATAAGAGGATGGATTGTGAACAATCTCACATATATGTTACCGACAACACTGTTAGAAGATGATTCATTAGATATATATTGCGGAATGGCATCAGGGTCAGATATTTTGTTTGGAATGACTTCAATATTTTTAAAAGCAGGTAATGTTATTCCTTTAAGGATACACTGTGTCCTTCCTTGTAAAGATTACAATTCTTCACACAAATATTATAACGATATTAAACTTCTTGCAGACGAATGGATTGAGCTTGCTGATGAATTTTACAAAGGATGTGACAATGTAAGAGATCAATACATGGTAGACAATTGTGATGTTTTGTTTGCGGTTTGGGATGGAATTAAATCAGGTGGCGTGTGGTCTACAATTCGAAAAGCACAGAAAGCAGGAAAGCAGATTATTTATTGTCCTGTAGTGTATAAAAATAGAGAATAAATATCGGAGGATAAAAATATGAAATTATATGTGATGTCAGGAGCAGCTAACGGAATAGATAGTATTGATGGAATGTATTATCTTATAGCAGAAACAGGTGAATGCTTGGCAAGTCATTTTTGTTCCTGTAAATACTTTGCAAAAAGCGATTTATACGAAAGAAGACCAGAAAGAATTGAAAAATTTACAAAAAGATTTGGAGATATCGAAGTGTTATATCTTGGAGAAGATGATATGACGGTTGATAAACTTATTGATCTTAATAAAAAATGGGCTATAGAAAACGGTTTTTATGAAGAAGAGGAATAATAATAATTATGAAAAACGAAGAAATCATTGATTATCTGATGTCAACTGGACTGTATGAAAATACAGACGTTGATATGTATTACGAAAAGAAAATGCTTGACGAAAACAAAACAGTACCGATTAGAGATTTAATAGAGAGATTTGTTGGCGTAGATAAAGAATTTCATGGAGAACCTTGGAACATCAGGCAAATTCTAACGAACATAGATATGATTATTCCGGTAGAAGATAGAAATTAAACAGATGAAACACATGTTTCATTAAAGATATATTGAGGTGATGATATGAGAAATGAATTTTATAAATGCTTTTTCTGCAAATATTATGATGAATATGAAGGTTGCGTAGATGGTTGTAGTAATCATGAAGCGTTTTCACCAAATCATGATCGTATTATCAGAAAAGCAAAAGAAAAGAATATATCAGTGCAGGATGTAATTGCACTAATAAATTTATAGGTGACAATATGGATCAGTTAAACAAAATCGATTATATGATTAAGACTCTGTATCTTGCAAAAGATGAGATTAAGTATGCACAAGAATACAACTTGCGAAAAGGAAATGACGAGACGATGGGACGTGATTTTTATTCTGGTTACGGATACAATCATAGAACTCCAAACGGAACAATAATCAGAGAGTCACTGAAAATGGTGTCAAGAATTGCAGCGTCAAACGTAGCAAATGATATTTGTATGAATGGTAGTTGTGATGAGATGAATGCAATGCTTGGTGGTCTTAGTATGTTCGAGGATTTGATTGGACTGGAAGGTGAATAGTAAAATGATTAATGCAAAGAAAATGAAGAAAATTTTTGATAAAAAATATTCTGACAAAAATACTGCGAAAATGATTATTAGTGAAATCAAAAAATATATTAAATATGGAGGAATTAATCAATCATTCGTAGGAAAATGGTATAAAGGACTTTCTGATGGAACAATTAAAATCCTCATAGATAAAGGATATATAATAAAAAGAAGTGCGGAACATTGTGATGAATTTGCTGTTCTTTTTACTGATGCGGATGATGTTGGAATACCGTATGAATACAATATTTCAGAGGAATAAAATATGATTTTGGACAAATTGGCGATGAGAATTGTATTACACAATATCTTGATTTAAGGTGATAAATTATGAAAATAATTAGTATTGGAAACACACAGAAAAAATGTCAAAAATGTGGTTGTGTTATGGAATATGATTTAAATGATATACACAGGAAGAGAGTTTCTACAAAGACAGGTACATTTGGTAAGCTAGAGTATTGGAATATCGAATATATTATATGTCCTTGGTGCAATAAAGAAATTGAAATCAATGCACATTGTACAAGTAATTGGTAATTTGAGAAAGAGGTAGGTTAAATGTTGGATGAAATTACGGTTAAAGATATAAAAAAGAAATTTGTAAAAACTGAATTTTGGGATTTCATTTTTGAGACGGCATATGGCATGACTAAATCGGAAGCATTGAACGAGGCAGCGGATAAACACTATATAGAAACATTCGATAATGTTATGAACCCAAATGTGGATGGATTAATAAATTACATTAATATGCACATTCGCCATAAAGTTCCTATTACAAGAAAAGGCATAAATGATTTTATTCTTTATATCATGGACGGTCTAAATGAAAATGTTGAATTAACTGGGATGAAAGGGGTTCGTTTTCAGATGATTGTGTCTTATTTATATGACATGATTTTCGAATCTACATGGCAATACTTTCGATAGGAGAATAAATGTAATGGATAATTTAAGGCGAGAAATTAAAAAAGCAAATCGAATATTGCATAAATTTTGACAGATATAAAACAGGAATTTTTGTTTCAAATGCGTCGAAGGATGGAGAGTAAAAATGAAATATAGAATAAGGTTTAATGGCTGGATTGAAGTTAATCGTGATAATGCGGAAGAAGCTTATGATACTGCTGAATCGAAACTTCGGAATGTTTTAAGACCGTTAGAACACAATGACGGTGTATCCGAGATAGATATATATGATTTTGAAGCAGAAGAATGTGATTAATTAAATAATGTTGTCGGTAGGAATTCCGTTTTTCAATGGGAAGTGAAATATAAAATGATTAAAGAATATTGTGATATTTGTGGTAAAGAAGTTACAACAAATAAATATCATCTTCCTGTTATGAAAGACAGCTATGTAAGAGATGGACATGGTACTCCTATAGTTGCAACAAAAGTAATGTCGTCTGAAAGAAAAGATGTGTGCCAAGATTGTGCAAAAAGAATACAGTTTTTAATCGATGGTATTTTGCCAATGGTTGATAAAGATATTTCAATAACGTTTGAATCATCAGAAACTGGTAAGTCATATCGAATTGAGTATATAGGAGACTGATTATGATTAAAATTATTGAAAAAGGAACAAAGCATAAAATACGTTGTAAGGATTGCGGATGTTTATTTTCTTTTGACGATGAAGATGTGAATATTCGTACTGGAATTGGTATATTCGGAATGGAAGTATGTAAGAAACATTATGGAATTGTTGTTTGTCCACAATGCGAAAATGGAATTGTGTTGAATAACAATAATTAATATATGAAAGTTTTGTTTCAAGCGATTAAAGAATGAAAGGAGTTATATTGGTGATAGATAGCAATGAGACTATAATGTATGAAAATGGTAGAGATTGTGGATACGAAGAAGGATTTGACGATTGTAGATCAGAACTTATGGAAGTGATAGAATCGCTAGCATATGAAGTAGCAAAGCATGAATATCCTGAACAATATGACTATTCTAAGGAGCAGATTAAAAGCATTATGTTGTGCGCAGGATTGGATAAGAAATATTTAGGAGAATAATAGATAGAAAATTTCTCTTTCAAAAGAAAGCAAAAATACACTAGGTCTTTAGTTTAGTGGCAGTTTACGTGGAAGGTGATAAAACATATGAAACATTATTTTATAGATAATATTTATATAATGACTGATTATATGGGTGGGTGGACGAATCAATATAAGGAAATTGGTTGGTATGATTCAAAATCAGGGAAATATTTTAATCTTGATGAAGTAAGAGAAATATTTAATCAAGGAGAAGCAGAGAATGTAGGAATTAGAAAAGATGGAACTCTATATATGAAAAGTTGCTGGCTTGATGCAAGGACTGCATTTTCTGTAATTTGCGGAATACCATTTGATGTAGATAAAAAGCATCTCAATTTAATAAATTACGCATATAAAATGGGATGGGCGACTAAGAAACAAATACCAATTCAAATGTATATGGGAACAAAAACTCTTGATATAAATAAAGATGGTACATATACAATTAGATATATAATAGATAAAGAAAAATATACTAGTCCTTGTATAGAATTTGTTGAGAAAATATGCGTTGGGAAAGTCAAACGTTTAAAAAATCAAACGCATTATTATCATCATGACGGTATCAAGGAGAAGGTTCACGAGTTTTTATGTGGAGAAGTTTCTTTTGATAGAGAAAATTTAACTTTGATTATTAATGATATTCCATATTCGGATATATTCAAAAGAAATTTGATTGATGCGATTAGAAATTTAGATTTAGAATTATTAATTAGTAATCCAAACATTGTTAATTTTTCAAATGTGTTATCTGCATGTCATGATTGGTGTAGAGATTGTGGTCAATATCATTGGATTGGCGACTACAATAAAGAAAAAGAAGAAAATTCAAATGTATATTGGTATGATAAATAAGTTGGAAATTCACGTTTCATAGGAAATTTTGGAGGTTAAGACAATGACAATTGAGCAAATTAAGGACAAATTAAAATCAAAAGAGTATGACTTCCTGAGAACAGATAAGAATTTGGGTGACAATATCATTATCTTAACTCTTGGTGGAAGTCATGCTTATGGAATGGATAAGGAAGGATCTGACTTAGATGTAAGAGGTATTGCATTAAATGGTAAGTCCGATATTTTGCTTGGAACAGATTTTGAACAGGTAGTAAATACTGATACAGACACCACAGTATATTCATTTAATAAAATGATTCAGCTTCTTACATCGAATAATCCTAACACAATTGAACAACTTGGTTGTCTACCAGAACATTATTTGCATTTATCTGATATTGGAAGAGAGTTTTTAGACAATAGAAAGATGTTTTTATCAAAGATTTGTATTCATACTTTTGGAGGTTATTCGTCATCACAGTTAAGACGCATGGAGAACAAAGCTGCAAGATTGGTTGGTCAAGCAGAAAATGAAGCATACATTCTGAAAAGTATTAACAATGCTAGATATGAATTTAAAAATAGATATTATCCACACAATGAAAGCGATTTGAAGCTGTACATTGACAAAGCTGTTCAGGAAGGATATGATAGTGAAATTTTTATGGATGCAAATTTGAAACATTATCCATTAAGAGATTGGACTGGCATGTGGAACGAAATGAAAGCTATTGTTAGCAGTTATAGTAAGTTTGGTAAACGAAATGAAAAAGCAGTTGCACATGATAAACTTGGAAAGCATATGGCACACTTAATTCGTTTGTATATGATGTGTATTGATATTCTTGAAAAAGAAGAAATTATTACTTATAGAGCAGACGAGCATGATTTGTTAATGAGTATTAGAAACGGAGAATATTTAGATGAGAATAGACAGCCTATTCCAGAATTCTATGATTTATTAAATGAGTATGAAAAGCGTTTTGAATATGCTAAGAAGAATACATCATTACCCGATAAGCCAGATTACAAGAGAATTAATGAATTTAAAATGTATGTAAATGAACGAATTGTGAAAGGAGATGTCTAATGGAAGTATCTAATAGAGCAAAAGAAAGGTTTTGTAAGGACTGCAATATTCCGATTCGACTATTTCAAGAACCATATTTTTCAGATAGAATTAAACTTTTTGATAAATTTTATGGAACTGTTGAAAAGTGGAACAGATTTGTAACAGAGTTACAGAAATATAATTGTGAACAAGATTACTTTGAAGAATATAATCGTGTAAAAGATGCAGCTATTAACAGCATAAAAGAATCTGAATCATATCAGAAATTTAATTCTGAAGATATGAATAAATTTGCTATTACAAACAAAGATTTACCAAGTAAAGATATTTTCAAACCAACAAATAATGAAAAAATTTTTATTAGTATAGATATGAGGAAAGCTAATTTCTCATCTTTGCATTCATACGATAAAGGAATGTTTGGTAATGCTGATACATGGGATCAGTTTATATCTCGATTCACTGGCAATGAACATATCATCAATAGCAAATATATTCGTCAGGTTATTCTTGGTAATTGTAATCCTAAGAGACACATCACATATGAAAAATATCTTATGGATCAGACTCTTTCTATGTTGTATGACATTGTTGCAGAAGAACGCTTAGTATTTTTTTCAAATGACGAGATAGTCTATGATATGACTACTGCAAGTGATTTACATACATTGAATCTTGTAAAAGAATATATCGAAGAACGATTAAATTGTAAGTCTAAAATTCCATTTAGAGTTGAATTATTTTCATTATATAAAATTTCAGGCACAGATGGTTATTACAAAAAAATTTATCAAAATGATAGAGAATATAATATTGAGTTTAAATGCTTAGATAATTATATGATACCATTTGTATTGAGATATTTTTTAGGACAGGAAGTAACCGAAAGTGACAGAGTATTTTATCATGAGGGGTTACTTTCAAAGTTTATTGAAACACCAAAAATCGAGGTGAGTTTGCATGAAACAATTAAAAATTAAAATCCCATATGGTGCAAACGAGATTATTCATACGCTCCAAGAAAAAGGATACGAAGCATATTTAGTTGGCGGATGCGTTCGTGATAGCATTCTGAAAAGACCAATTCACGATTATGATATTACAACATCTGCCACGCCTAATGAGATGCTTGAAATATTCAAGGACAAAAGAATTATTGAAACTGGTTTACAGCATGGGACAATAACGATTGTCGTTGATGGCGAGCCATATGAAGTAACAACTTACAGAATTGATGGTGATTATTCTGATAGTCGTAGACCAGATAAAGTAACTTTTACAAAAAGGCTTGAAGAGGATTTAAAGCGTAGAGATTTTACAATTAATGCTATGGCATACAATAATGAAGTTGGTCTTGTAGATCCGTTTAATGGCATGGAAGATATAAAGTATCACAAAATTCAGTGTGTTGGTAAACCAGAAGATAGATTTGCTGAAGATGCTTTGAGAATTTTACGTGCAATTAGATTTGCTTCTCAGCTGAACTTTGTTCTTGAACAAAATACAGATTATGTTTTGCATAAGATGTATAGGAACTTAGAGAAGATATCAGTTGAGAGGATAAATGGTGAGTTCTGTAAAATCGCTGCGTCAAGCGATTTCTGTGTACAGATGGTTTTATATAGCGATGTATTATCATTGTTTATTCCTGAAATAAAAGATATGTTTGATTTTCCACAGAATAATCCATATCACATCTATGATGTATGGGGACATACAATTCATGCAGTAGAAGCATATTTTTGTGATTGTGAAGAAGACTTAAATCCAATAGATTTAATTACATCATTAACAGTGTTCTTCCACGACATAGGAAAGCCACATTGTTATCAGGATGGAGAAGATGGTATCAGACATTTTAAAGGACATGGAAGAGTTAGTGCTGAGATGACAGATGAGATTATGAAAATACTCCGTTTTGATAATGATACGAGAGAAAAGGTTGTTCAGCTTGTTTATTATCATGATGCAACTTTTGAAGTCGGTGAAAAGTATGTCAAGAGATGGCTCAATAAGATTGGAGAAGAACAATTTAGAAGACTATTGAATGTTCGTAGAGCAGATATTAAAGCACAAGCCCATATAGAACAGGAGAGTAGGCTTCAGAAAATTGACAATATCGAAAATATCTTAGAGGAAGTTTTACAGAAAGATGAATGTTTCTCATTGAAAGATTTAGCTGTCAACGGCAAGGATCTGATTGGGGTTGGATATAAGCCAGGAAAAGAAATAGGAAATACACTGGATTGCCTTTTACAATTGGTAATCGAAGGTGTATATCCAAACAAGAAAAGTGAGTTACTTAAATATGTTAAGACAACAAAAGAATGGATGAAGTTAGGAGAAAAATATATATCTTTGGATAGTTTTTCAGAAAGGTGAAAATTATGTATCAGAATTGTTGTAAAAAGTGTGGAAGCACATCATTACATACAGAAGTAAAAGGTAATAATACCGGGTTGTATTGTGATGATTGTGGAGCATGGCAGCGATGGCTTGGTAAGGATGAGTTAAGAGCATTTGAATATTCAATGAGAGAAGCAACGAAAGAAGAAAAAGATTCTGTAAATAGATACGTCGAAAGCATTTCTAAACCAACTGGTGTAAATTTCCAGGAATTAATGGAAATAACAATTAAGGCATTGGAGTTTTAAAGAGATGAGTACGAATAATATTAAGAAAAATTCGAGAGGGCTTAGAGCAGAATTAAAAGTTTATGACGATTTCATGGTTGACAAGGAAGAGTTCGATAAAGTTATAGAAGCATTTGCGAATATACCTGAGAAATATATTGTTCCATACGATTCGTTGTTATGCGCAAGTTCTGCATGGAAAAAGGGTGAAGAATAAATGGAAGTATTAGCAAACACAGAATATCAAGATGTCTATAGAATTGTAGATGGTGTGCTGCTTATTGTAAATAAGTTTAAAAGAATAATCTATGATGAAGATAAATATTTTAGAGTATCTTTTAGTAAAGCCAAGTTCAAATCTTATAACAAAGGTTGTCAAAAATGGTTAAAAGTTCTTAAAGAGGATTATCATGATGAATATTCTAATATATCAGTTCCTAAAGGTACAGTCCTGTACCAAGATTATCCAGTAGAATTATCAAATCTATATAAATACGAAGTAAAAACGACTGGTACTTCTTTTAGTGGTAATTATTCAACAGTAAAAAGTATTATTAATGATATTCGTGAAGTCATGGATGGTAATAATTTTGTAGATGATTCGTGTTTGAGCGGTGAAAATTATGAAAATTAAAGAAAAATGTATTTATTATAATAATGCAAGAAAAACATATTATTTGGTTTTATCTGCGAAAAAAGAAGATGGTCTTATTTATGGTATTTATGGAGAAACTTCAAACCCAAG
>OGEO01000056.1_pt1 | contig 129364 bp, 95 predicted proteins | sample 1570661 | NCBI WGS metagenome assembly OGEO01 (sample SAMEA2582142, study PRJEB24529) | metagenome | biome: Human gut stool | place: China | collected 2011
AGCCATAGCATGGCTGACGATACAAAAATTTATTATTTTTTATTGTCCTCTTGACAGGGAGCACACCACAACACTGGGGGGGGGTTCGTTTCTATTTTTTCGTCCCTGTCACCTTGGTTTTTCACCCCTCATTTTTTCTCGCTTTTTCAGCCAAATTCCTTGAAAATTCGGAAACGATGTGCTACCATAATAGCGTGTTGGAAAAGATAAAAAAACACAACGAAAGAGACAATAAATATCAATTTTTGAGTCTAAGTCGGGAAGGAGGTTACGCGATTGACTGACGAGGAGAAGAAAAAAGATCAGATAGATAAAACAATAGAAGATCAGAAGAATCCGATGGAACAGAAAAATAAAAAGTCGGATTCTCTTGAAGATAAATCCCTTGAAGAGCTGCATAAGCAGATTGAAAAGGGGAAACGAAAAGCAAGTCGAAGCATCGTATTTGCAATCGCAGCGATTATTGCGATTATCGCAATTGGTGTTGCGTGGTTTGTGTCAAATACCAAAGTAAGTGCAATCGGTGCAAAAATTTCCGCTGATAATCCAGTGAGCTTCGAGCTGGGAAGTACAGGAAGTAGATCGCCCGCTGAATCAGATAAGTTAAAAGATCCTTCTCTAAGCAAAGGAACAAGTAAAAAATATAATAAATATATAGATGTCAATACAGGTGATGAAACAAATGGGCCAATAGACTTATATTGTGGAAGCAGTAACTTAGCTTGGTATCTAAATTCATCAACAAACATCTGGCCAGGTGCAAGTGGCAAGCTAGAGTTTTACATTATACCAAAACAGGACAACCTGACATCTGTTACCGTGACAGTTGAGCTAGCGGCATATAAAGACAAGGAAAATAGTAGTTCAACAGTTGCAGAAAAAATCATAGAGAATGAAACAAAATTGAATGGTCTTCTAAGTGGCCATATTCTTTTATTCCGCGGACTTGATGATACAAAGGGATACAGTAAATGGATCGAAGTGCCAGACTCGGGAAATCCTTCATTTAAAATTGAAGCATCTGAGTTTCAAAATGCTGGAGCGACTACAGATAGTCAATCCAATTCAGCTTCTGGAAGTTTCACCAAAGATATGCCATACAAGGTAACACTTTACTGGATATGGCCAAAGTATTTCAGAAACTATATCTATGGATCCAGAAATACCTATGGTGATTTGTTTACGGATGTCTCCGATAAAAATGCGGATTATACAGAGTTACTTAAGTTTGTAAATAATAGCAGCAATAAAGATAAGTTGTTCTATGGAGCCAAGGATTCTGATGATCCTTCTAGTATCAAGGCAGATATGGAAGATACTGTATTTAATACATGGAGCAGCTATTATGATTTAGCAGATGAGTACATTGGAAATAATGTAAAATATGTTTTTGTTAACGTAACCGTTAACTAATAACGAAGGCATGCCAGACTGCATGTGCATGAGGAAACTATGGAAAGAACTACAAAAAAGAAAGATCAAACAAAGCATAGTAAAAGAAGACTAATCATTTCGGCAGCAGCTACAGCAGTAGTACTTGCACTTGTCATTGGTCTTAGCTATGCATGGTTTTTTAATCAAAGCAATATTGCGACATTGATTAGTATTGCACCGCCATCCCCGATTGCAATCAAAGGTCCGCATGGACAGTCATTGACATCATTGGATTTAACCTACACAGATGCGGATAAAGATGAAAACCAAAAGGTTACAATTCGCCGTGTAATCAGTATTGAGAATGGTGGAGGCGATCATAAAATTGAGATTGTCCATACCACGAATCTGAAAGGATTGACGTTTCAGCTGTATAAGGCAAGTGAAGTACAAAATGCAAACGCAAGTGATGGAACAATATCAGAGGGTGGTTATACTTATAAGTATGATACCACAAATCCCATTAAAGGAAGTTATATCAATGCAGCATTAGAGACTACTGATTATAAATCGGCGGTTGAAAATAGTGCTGAAAATTCGAAGCATTCAAAGAATTATGGTAAGTATACTTCAGTACAGAAGCATGCAGAGCCGATTTATTGGATTACGGATAGTGCATTGGATGCAGATAAAAACAATATTGTTCAAGCAACTGATTCATCGGGAGATAACACAGAGACAACTCAGAAGCATCGAACCTATTATGTGTTGGAGATCAGTTGGACAGAGACAACAAAGGAAACCGATATTTTCTATGTACTGGCAAAGGATAACTGATAGATATTGTGTGTCTATTGCGCTTTTGGCAGATACACAGGCAGCAGGATAGATAAGAGGTGAAAAGTTTGTTTACAAAAAAACCGAAATTGAAAACCATATTAATAGTCCTGCTTGCATTGGCAGGACTTAGCGCAGTAGTGGGCGGAAGCTTTGCAGCCTATACCAGTCAGGCGTATCAGCGAGGCGTTGCCAGAAACCGAGATAACGAGACTGTGAGATTTACGTCAAATTACTTACAGGCATGTGCCAATACTACAGATAGTAAAGATTATGCAGGAAGAACCGTATTGTTTAGTGATAGCACGAGCGGTGAAATTTCTGTTGATATCTTTGTGTACAACTACGCAAATGGTAATGAAAATCTGGTGAGCCAGAAAGATATTACATATAATATGAGTATTATGTTTGAAAGTAGCAATACAGGAAATAGTTATAGCGTGAAGGTAGAGGACGGAGATGTACAGACTGTACAAAGTAATAAATTTGAACAGTCGAATGTCCGACTTGCCGGTAGAAGGGCAAGCTCCCATAAATATACAGTCACCTTCCCTGCTAGTGATCTGGACAAGTTGAAAATTACAGCTGTAGCAACGCCAACAGTTAGTAGTTTGTCAGCAACAAACAATCAGAAATTGGCAGCTGTCATCGTTCCATGTGTGGGATCATCGACAAATGAATTTAGCTATTCTAGCAAATTTATTGATCAAATAGATGGTAATAGTCCAAAGGATTTTGCTGGATTCAATTATGAGGTGTCAATTTCAAGTGGTGTGGCAGATGCAACTCTTACATGGAACACAGCTATTGTAGAGATTGATAAATTCTTCCTGATCAATTTGGGAAAGAGTGATAAGGAAATAGAGAGCATTTTGGCTGCTGGAACATTGACATTTACAATGAACCAGACTAAGGGTACGGGAGATTATTTGATTCCATTTTATATCAAAGATAAAAGAAAGATTACAGATGATTGGAATTGTATGGGTATTACATTTACCGCAACTAAACGAGAACAGTCAACGACAACAACGGATACTCCGTAAGAGATAACTAGAAAATAGAAAAGAAAGCAAATTGCAGAAACACAATACGGAAGGAGTAATGTAATAGCAGTGAGAAAGTTTAAACAGATTTTTGCAAGTTTTCTGGCAATGAATTTAACGATAAGTACAGTAGCAACTGGCATGATGAATGTAAGTGCTGCTGAGGAATACAGCAGTGAAGCGGCAGTTGAGACGTATGCAGAAGAAAGCGCACAGACCTATGCTGAGGATACGGTTGCTCCTGAACAAGTGATTTCAGAGACAGACGCTGCCTATTACAGTTCAGATATTGGGTCCGAAGTAACCGATACAGCAGTCGTGTCAGCAGAAACTGATACGACTGCTTCCACTGTTTCTGCTGATATAGAGACAACCGCAGTACCGGTACCTGGAGGTGAGAATCAGACAGAAATGCCGACCGAGGCACCAACCGATACTCCAACGGAAACATCGACCGAGATACCAGCGATTTCAAGCACTGAGATCGAGACGACAGCGGAAACTGCCGATAGTGCACTGAGTACAGAAGAAAGCAGTCAGATCGCAGAAATTGAAAATACTACAGAAGCAGCTAGCACGGAGACAGAAGAGGTTTCAACAGAAGAGGAAACGTCGGAAGAAGAGAGCGAGGAGGAGTCTACAGAAGAAGAGACGACAGAAGAAGAGACGACAGAAGAGTCTTATGAATTGGCAGTATTGAGTGCAGAGAATTACTTAGATATTAATTGGTTTGAAGGTTATAAATCAGAAACAAATACAGTTACTATAAATGGAAATGGAAACGAGCCTGCACAGCAGTTGATTTTACTTTCTAATTGTGACCCAGAGCAATTAAAGGATATTAATATTGACATTAATGTAGCTGGACAGATTGATATCACTGAAAAAAATAAGATATCCCAAGGTACGGATTTAACAACTATTTTAAAGAATGTTAGTAATGCGTCTGTTGTAGCATCCGATGAATCTGTAGCTGAAGAAGATGCAGAAAGTAAAGAAACTACTTCAGTAACTGCACCAAGAGAGTATACCTTTCGCGGATTTGGAACCAAAGATGTACCATTTCAAGGAAAAATCACGGGAATTAGGCCATCCGCATTATATGTGGATCATACTTTTTTTGGTGGATTATCTTCAAAGGCAATAGCTATCTTAGGTGGATCTCCGCTGCAGATCACATGGCAAGGAAAAGGTGATATACCGATGATTGCCGATTTTTATCAGTTTGATGATGAAAAGACAGATGGACATGAATTGCCAATTACTGTAAAAGGTGATAGTAATGGTACTATGGGCAGTTTGATTGGAACAGTGAAGAGTGCAGATACTATTACAGCTCCACAAAAATTAAGTATTAAAAATAATATAGTAGATTATAATAATGCGAGTGCTGTAGCAGTAGCAACATCGGAAGGCAATGCAGGTTTAATTTGTAATACATTGGAGAGTGGAAGTATATGCTTAGATGGATATAGTTTCACAAATAGCAACTATACAGTTACATCTAGTGCAGGATATGACAATAATAATGCATCAGCGGCAGGAAATGCCGGTGGTGTTATTGGTGTTATGAAAATTGGAACAGCTCTAGAGATAAAGTCAGGAGTTAATCTTACTGGTGCTACGGTTACTTCCAGTAATGGAAATGCTGGTGGATTAGTAGGTCTGATTGAAAAAGGTGCAAAGATTACGACAAGTAACGATGCAGCTATGACATTAAGTAATCCGAACATCACTGGAACGGTATCAGCTGGTGGTGTTGTGGGTACGGCAGAGGATGTTGTATTTGCGGATAGTGATATGCTATCGACTATTACAGTGAACTCACCAACAGTAACAGGAAATGGTGCAAGTGGAGCTACAGTGGGTGGTTTTATCGGAAAGTATACACTGAATGCTGCAAGTTTTACAACTGAAAGTGCAGAACAAAGTTTATCACTGCCAAATAATGTCAAGATTGAAACACCAACATTAACCGTAAGTAATAATGGTGTAGCTGGTGGCTATTTTGGCTATTTGAATCTGAATGGAAAGCTGACATATACGATTGGTAACAGTGATGCTACTGCTAAGAGAAGTATAGCTCTAACTTATGAAAATTGTAGCGCGGAGGCAATTGGTGCAATCGCAGGAAAGGTGACAAGTGATACAATTGCAAGTACGCTGCTTATTCAGAATGTAAGAGTGAATGCAACAAATTCTAGTGATACAGGCATTCAGTATCATGGTGGATTGATCGGAGAGATAGGACAGACAGGAGAGAATACTACCAATAATTTGCCTGTTTATTTGAGGGTTGATAGTGTCGATATTAGCGTAAACAATCCAAAGGCAAACGATGAAGAAAAGAAAGGGTTTGGCGGTATTACAGGTCTTTTGGCACAGGGAAGTATTGTCCAGGCAAATAATATTACAATGACTACATCAAGTACTACTATCAATCGTGGTGGTGGTCTAGTCGGTTATGCAGAAAAAAGTGTCATTAACGTTTCGGGTACGACAAATCTGTCAGGGGTAATCTATGATAAAGATAGTGGAAAAAAAGCCAAGACGGGTTGGCTGGTAGGTTGGCAGGAAAGTGCGCTGATCTACGCAAATGGTGATGGCAATGGAAATGGCTGGACATATATTCGTGGTAAAGAGAATATGACTGACAAACAGGCCATGAATGATATCGGAAACTATGGGCAGATTATTAGACTTCATTCAGCTGATACTTCAAGTGCAGAAAAATCAAAGCTTAGTTCTGATTTAATTACAATAGATGCTACGAATCATACTGTATCTTACGGGTATGATACTGCACTGATGGTAAATGGGGATATGATTACATTGAATTCTACAAATGCCTTTGCTCGTCTTTCTATTTGCTGGAATACAAGAGGCTATTTTGGTGGTATTGAAACAATTAGTCAGAATACTACGCCAAGTTCGAAGAGTATTACGCTTAACTCGGATATTGATTTAACTGGTAGTGGTATCACTGGTCTGTCTCGTGATAGCTATAGCATAGATGATACATATGCTGGCACTTTTAAGGGTGGTGGTTATACTATTACACTAGCAAGCGGAGAGACTTTTGGCTTTAAACAGGATAATACAGGAATTTTGGCACTATCGGGTGATGATGGTTACGGTGAAGTAATCTCAGCTGGAGCATCCTATCATGGCCGTCAGGGTTTGTTTGCGCTAGTAGGTAATAATGCAAATATCCAGAATCTTATAATCGCAGGTAACATTTGGATTAGCAATGCAGGACAGGATATATTAGCTGGTGGTATTGCAGGTGAAGCGGTAAAGGACTCAACGGTTAACATTAAGGGTGTAAAGGTAGCGGAAAATATAAAAGCAGATTGTGAAGTAAATCAAACACTTGTTGCAGGTGGTTTTTTTGGTGGTTGTTATAATGGAAATGTTAACTTGAACTTTGAAAAGTATGGAGAGAAAAAGATTTTAAATGAAACAGCAACAAAAATTGAAATTCAGAGCAGTAAGACAACTGATGATACTAAGATTTTTGTAGGTGGAATAATTGGAGAATTTTCAGGAAAGAATTTTAAAGTATCTGGCTTGCGTGTCACTGGTAGTATTAAAACCGATCAGAAGGAAAAAGCCTATGTGGGTGGATTTGCCGGTGTCATGAAAGATACTCAACTAAAAAAAATTGAGATTGATAATGTTATTTTTGATGGGTTTGAAATTGAAGCCAAAAATGTTACAGATATTTGTGGAGGATTGATTAGCAGTATTTGCAATAATGCGGAGTTGTATTTTAAGGATGCGAATGATACGGGGAATGCGAGTTTGTATGTAAAAGATGCTACGATTAATGCGGAAAATACAAAGAGTTTAGGCGGACTAGCATACCGTATTGGTGGAATGTGTGAAATTAAATCAAATGGAGTTAATTTAGAAAAATTAATAATTAAAGCGAAGACCGATGTTGGACTTCTAGTATGTAGAGGAGAAAAGGGAAAGGAAAAGATAGCTGGTAAAGATGATTGGGAGCTTGGTGCCTTATATTTATATACGACCAATTGGGACAATTCGTATCGGATAGGTAACGAAGTAAATATAACAGTAACGAATCCAGGTGTTTTCGATGAATTTGTTGCGTATACGACATCGAAAGCACCAGAAATTGTTGATAGCGGAAAAAATGGTGTAATTTCAATTGCAACAGAAGATATAACTGCGGATGGAGTTACTAGCCGAGTTGGTGTAGATCCAGCAAATGAATGTACAACTTACCAGAATCGCACAACTTATGGACAGAATCAAAAAACCAATGCTTATAGTCGTTATTACTATGATTTGGATCAATGTTTGACTGATGTTGGTAACAGTAGTGCTAATAGTAAAATTGATACTCCGCAGGAGCTATTACTTTATAGTGTGTATAAGTATGCTTGTAGCAATATAAAAAATTATTTTGTAAGTAATAAAAATATGGATACCAAACTAGACGCAGGTTCTTGGGTAAATATTCAAAATGTAGAAAATTTGGATATGAGTAAATATAGTTATTATCCAATTAAAATTGAGGATACCATTGTTAACGTAAATGATATAAAATTAAAGTTTAACAATGAAAATATTGAAAAGCAAGAAAAAAATAATAAGTCAACACAAGGAAGTGATACAAAGCATACTCAACATTATGCAATGCATTGTGGACTGTTTTTGTATTTTCAAGGAAGTCAATTAATAGTGAATAATGTTGAATTTTCTGGTAGTATTGGACAAGTGTATGAGAGCAATGCAGGTAGGGATAGTCCGAATAATAAATATGCAGTGGGTTCAGGTGTGCTAGTTTCTTCATTCGCATCAGGCAGTGTAAACATTAATGGAACTACGCCAAGTTTTTTAAATATCAGTATAAACAATATAATATTAAAAGGGCTAAAAGTAACTGACTGTAAAGAGAGTTATGCCCCACTTTTAATTAATAATATTGGATCTAGAAATAGTACAAATTATATATATGGCTATACTACATTAAATGTGGATACAGTAAATGTACAAGGATATGATAAAAATAGCACTGCAGTCGCTTCTAGTTTGATTGGAAATGTAGGTGATTCAAAAGCAAAGTCGATAACGATGACATTTACTCATATTATTTTGCCAGATAAAAAGGCAGATGGAACAGATAATGGTGGTATTTTTTCACATGCGACGCTTTTAGAACGATTTGCATATGCTAGTGATGACAATACATCTGGAGCAACCTATAATTTCTTAAGTTCAGAGGACTGGAATGGGAATGAGCATGATCATAAAGTAACTTATGGATATGAGATTACTAAGACAACAGAGTTTGAAGGTCTTCAGAACTGGTACTATGATGAGTCGACATATAAACTGCCGGAAGGATTGGTTTATGACGATCTAAATAATAGGGATAAATTTGATTCATCGAGTTATTTGCCATATGTATCTACTAAATATAATGCGAGTGAATGTATGCATGAAATTAAGGTAAACCAGCGAGTAGTAGACATTACAACTGGCTGTGGTACATATGGACATCCATACAGAATTACAAAAGAAAGTGAAATGAATATTCTGTCAGACTATATGGCAACGGGTAATCCGAGTAAAGACTGGCGAGTAACGATTACAACAAATCAGACTAAAGTTCATACAGGAGCTGAAAAGGATTATACAAGTGATCAAGATATAACATATCAGTATGATGGAAGTACCTACTGGGAACAAGTGAAAAAAACTGGAACTGGTGTGAATGAAAAATGGCAGGTTATATCGGGTGGCGTAAAACTTAATAAAGATTTCATGCGTTATTATCTCCTAAATGCATATTATGATATTCGAGGAACTGTAGTTCAGGGAAATACTGTAACAGACACAAACGAAGCAACTCAAGTGGCAGATGGTGAGGATAACTCAGCGTCAAATCCTGAATTAATTTTAAATAATTTTAAGGGGTTTGGAACCAGAGATAATCCGTTTCGAGGTGTAATCACAAGTACAAATAATACAACTCTTGTTCTGAAAGGCGCGGAAACAGGAAATGGACTGATTCCATATAGCTATGGAAGTGTTGTAAAGAATTTAACAATTTTATATAGAGGATCAGAAAGAAAAACTTTGACGTATACAGATCAGGATACAGTTGCATACGTTCCGAGTGCATATTTTGGAGGAGCAATTGGCTGTGTACTTGGCGGTGATAATATCATTGACAATGTAACTGTAGGCGTAGCCGATGATTGGAAAATAACTCTCGATGGAAACAAAAGCCATTTGATTCAGATTGGTGGATATGTCGGATCTATTGCTGGTGGTGGTGTTATTTTCCGAGATATGACGGATAGAACAGGACTGACTGCAGATTGGATAGAAAGTGTTAGCGATATTAGCTCTTATGCGAACCTCTATGTTAATCCATATGTAGGAAGGGTATTAGATGGCTATGCTTTCTATGAAAAAAAATCTGCAGAAAAGAATGTGGTAGATTCCCTAAATAATACAAATAAAAATTATACAATTAATACGCTCAAAGAAGGGGCATGTGTAAGTGCAACTGATAATTCTATAACAGTTAATAATGCGCAGGGATTATTGATATTATCTGCAATTGTAAATAGTGGTGCTGCATCAGGTGGAAGTAGTAGAGCCTATAGTAAGACGGGAGATTCAGATGGACAAGCAATAAAAGCTGGTACAAAGAACTATGCCTTTGGTGGAAAGTACGGTAAGGTAAGAAATGCTCTTTACAGTGCAATTGGTAGTAGGAGTTATGACGCAACTACTTCTATTATGGAGGATAGAAATGTGCCAGGAGCAGATAATCTACCGTATCTAATTAAGGCATATTGTGATGGAAATAAATCAATTTTTAGCAGCTTAACAGCAGGTAATCTGGAAATTGTTTTGTCAAATAAAGCTGATACTTTTGATATGACAAGCTATCAGAAGGGCTACCAAGGTATTGGGGCTAGATATGTATCAAATGCGGTTCAAGGGACAAACGGCAGCAATAACCCAGAGGGGGTTATTCCAGAACTGAAAAGTTTCAATGGAAACGGCAAAACTGTTACGATGAGTATGCAAGTTAGCGAGTATGCAGACGACGATTTCCATGCAGCATCGGTTGGTGGTATCTTTAATGTCTTAAGGGTATATTCGAATGCTGAGATTACTGGAACAATTTCTAATGTGGTTATTGGATCAAGCACAGCACAAACTAGTACAGGGCAGGAAGGAGCCGAGCAGACGTCAGAACAAACTGGGCAGGCAACAACACAGCCTACAATTTCGCTGAACTATTATAATACTGACGGACAATCAGCAGACATAGATAAAACTAAATGGTCTAGCATTGAGGATGTCGGAGTTGGTGGTCTTGCTGGAAGCTTAGTGGGTTATACAGGTGAAAATGAAAATCGTGATATTACGGTTGAAAGTATACAAGTAAATAATCTGTCAATAACTAGCCCGGCCAGTGCGGGCGGAATCTTTGGAAATACAGGAAAGCCAGTAGCTTTAACGGGCAATAAGAGTAATGCCACTGATATGGCAGTTTTGTTGCAACCGCAAAACAGCCAAATTGTATATGGAATTTCCTTTAACAAGTGCAGTTATACAGGACTGACAATCACAGGCAAATACGCAGCAGGTGGATTTGTAGGGTATATTGGAAACAAAGACCAGAATCCATTGAGTGCAGTAACAGGTTTCGAAACTAATCCTACTGCATCTGTTGCAGATTCTAATGAAAGTGCTAATACTGTAATTAAAAATACAGGTGAAAGTTCTACAATTTCGGCAACAGATAATTCATCTTGGGTAGGTGGACTATTTGGTTATGTTGCAACAAGAATGTTCATTAATATGGCTGACACTGGTGACAAGAAAAATAATAAGGTGATTTTGCAGAATGTAAATGTCAGTGCAGGATTATCTGCTGGTGGATGTATTGGATTCATAAGAAGGATGAAAACAACTAGTAAAATAGATGGAACTTGCTATGGCATTCATAATGTGATTGTAAAAGGAGCAGAAACTACTACCGATACGGCGAATACAACTGGTTCGCAGTTATCTGGAGGCGCGCAGATCGTTATAACAGGAATATCAACAGGAACCTTTTATGCAGGAGGCATTGTTGGATATGCGAAAGGTGCTGGTCAAAATTGGACAGAAAATTGGAAATATGCAGGTGGAATCAGCAACAGCTCAATTGAGAATGTAACGATCAATGATACAAAAAAGGCAACAAGTCATGACTATATTGATTCTAATGCAATTAAGAATAACTATATAGCCGGAGGTATTATTGGACAGACGGATGGTGGCAAGACTAGAATCGAAGGCTGTACCGTAACGGCATCAGATATCTATGGTTCTGTTGCAAGTGGTATTACTGGGCAGACGGACTCACAAATGGAATTCGTCAATTGTGAAGTAAAGGGAACTTCTGCAAATTCAAAGACAAATATTAAAGGCTTTAGTACCGCAGGAGGTATTCTTGGCTTCTGGCAAGGTAGCCAGACAGTAACCATACAGGAATGTAAAATGCAGCACCTAGAAGTAGAAGGAAAAGACTGGGGTTCTGGTGCAATTATTGGAGATGCGCAAAGTAATGGAAAGGGTGTTTTGTATCTGTTTGATACTTCAGTGCAGGATTCTACAGTAACAGCAGTTGGTAATAAAGATGGTGCTGGTGGTAGATGGCCAACTGTAGGAGGTATTACTGGTAACTTGAGAAACAAAATAGTAGCATCTAATCTACTGTTTTCTAATGTGACATTAGATGGAGAAAATGGAAGTAAATCAAAGTTAACCAAGGGCTTACTATTTGGTAATGTAACAAGTGATAGCATTGCAATTAACATAGCTGGTATAAGTATCCAAAATATTCCAACGGCTAATAAGAATTTTAAACTAGCGGGAGGAGGAAAAACTGACTCAGACAATGACTACATCGCCTTTGCTGACTATTCTGGTACTGCACTTTCTTCCAATACTACCGATAATCAGGCAACTGATACACAAGGGGATGCAAAAACCTCATTAGTAGGCAATAGTAATGACTTATTGGGGTCTGCTTACAAACCTGCGGATACAATCAAAACCGACGTTGCCTCTCCATATGTTGTAACTAGCCCAAAGAGCACATTGGCACTATATGATAACGCAACTTCATCTTCTAAGTATCTCTATGGGGATGGTGTGTCGTGGACAACTAGTAGCAGTGATAGCTCAGATTCATCCACAACAGAGGGTGGAGACAACTCTGATTCGTCCGCAACTGGAAGTACATCAAGTACCGCCACTTCCTTTACAGTAAAGGCACAGGAGATATGGAATGAGAGAAATGGTGATTCAAGCATTCATTACACGTACAAGAAGATAACTTCAACCTCATTTGACTTTAATTCTATGATATCTACTTACAATACAAATCAGACGAATAAGGCAGAAAGCGATTTTCCAGTAGTTCAGATTTCAAGTGGAAACACAGAAAAAGTAAGTGATTACCTTGATATCTTAACAAATGGTGGTTTTTCGGCAGCAAATAATGTAAATAGTAAAGATAATGCTCATGTAACAGCAACGGCAGTGGTGTATCAATATAAAGATGGAAAATTTGTAAAAGCTTTAAATGAGGATAATACACCTGTAACACCAGCATTTAAAGTGAATACAGATGCTTCTGGAAAAATTACATTCTCGACAACAACAGACTATGATAATGAGCGAGATCGTTTTACTTTGTTGACAGTCACCTTTACAGAAAAAGGACACCATTACAATGTTTTTGTCCCTGTTTTGGTGCGCCGTATGCTAGAAATGGATTTTATGGCAACGTTGACTTATGGTACAGATTTTAATGCTTCTGATTATAATGGTTTAACAACACATGTGTTGGAGAGTTTTGGAAGCCCGATTACAGGATATCTAACCTACAGATATAATAGTGATATGGGAAAATACACAGAATATGGCTGGCAAAGCTATATTAATGTGGGTGGTACTGTAATGGATATGAAGAAGTCTATTAAATTTGCAATTGATAAAACTAATCTTCCGAAAGGAACACAGTTGACACTTGTAGATGCCAAGGATAAAAGAGTATACTATTACACCACTACAGGAGAGGAAGCTAACAATGGAAATGTTCTGATAGCTCTTAGTAGTTTCGTGGATTCTGAAGGAAACCCATATCAGGAGCCAAGTATCAGCGAGTTGATTCAAGCAAAAGCATCGGATCAAGGTGGTAATAAACTTTTTATAAAAGTAGGTGAGAATGGCAAACCTGAGAATGCAAAGGATGAGGATGGAAGGAAGTATCCAGAGCCTACAGTGCGCATAAAAAATGAAACTACGGGTAAATATGAATACTATCGTCTGGCGGTTTCGGGTGAGACAGCAACACATTCAATTACAGTAAATGAGGCTGGTTTAAAAGGAACAGGTGGAGTAAGTGACATTACTGAAAATTATTACTTAGTAATTAATGTTCCTAAGAATGCTGCAAACGACATTCTAAATGGCTCAATTCAGACTGTAGTAGAAAGCGTAGTACCACACCGGGTACATCATCTGGAAAGAGGTACTAGTAAAGAAGACCTGCATAGTAATACACAAAGTACTTATGTGCTTTCAAGTGGATATCAACAAAGTTTGACGGAATCTACTACTATTAGTGAATTACATAAAGAAATTAGTGCAGCAGATTCTAGCCTATTAGTTGATGTGGTTGATAAAATAACGTTCCCAAATGGTCAAGCTTATAATGATAGCGATGAATTGTATTTGAGAATTGTTGGAAGTCTTCAGAAAACTTTGAATGGAACAACCTCTGGAGAGCAATTTCCAAGTGGTACAACAGGAACAGCAGAATTCTATGTTTATAACGAAGGTCAAACAACTTATTATCAGTATACAAATGGTAGTTGGAGTCCTAGCAGTGAGAAAAGTGTTGCAGTCCAATATACTTGGACTTCAGATGGTGGAAACATGGAATTACCGTTAGGTGAGCAGACAGAGAATGGAGTAGAGCCGATCAGTTTGCAGGCAGTACGTACAGCTATAAAAGGAATTCAAAATACAAATCAAAGTACCTTTTATGTAGAAGTAAGGATGACGGTAAATATTCCTGCATCAGGCTTGGATGTAATTCCAGAATCGAAGTTTACCGAGGGTAGTGGTCCCATGGATTATGTAAAACTTGCATATTCCTCACAACTTTCTACTGTGAGTAGAAGTCTTGCTTATAGTAATAATCGTGCTTCATGTTCTAATACCAAAACGGAATATTACCGAATAGAGCCTACCGGTGCAAAGCTTACTTACGAAGCCGATACGATTGATCAGTTAGGAATCAATCTATTAGATCCTCAGTATTTGGACGTATCCAAAGAGCATGCATTAATCGACACAACAGCAGTTTACAGTTTAGCATCAATGAAGAACCTAGACGATGCGCTGAAAAACTCAACTGGTATTCGATTTACGCTGACTCTTGCACCGAAGAATACTGCTAGTGGAAGTACAATGGAGGATTATGCAGATGCATTAACGAATGCAAATGATTATTTAGCTATAGAGCTGAAATCAAAAGATTCTGGCGAAGTTACTTATGACAATGGTAAAGGCACTTGGTCATGGACAGTTCCGCAATCAACATACTGGTCGAATGGTAATATAAAAACAGATTCAGTATTCGACGGAAGTGTACTGACACAGGCAATACAGCTAAAGGTTAATGCGGCAAATGTAGAGCTCAATAATCATTATTATTCAAATTACAAGGTCGTTCTCACAGCAGAAATCATAAAGAAAGACAAAGACATTATTTCTGGCACTCATCAAGATGATAATATTATTTATACGCTTGCCAGAATCAGTATGGACTTTGTAGATGGTCCAGCGAAGTGACCACCGAGGAGGGTCGGGTGCTTGACACCCGGCCCTATAACGGAATCATTTCAACGAGAGACTTTGATGAATAATCAAAAATGGGAGGTAATGGAATATGAAGATTGTAATTATTGGTGCAGGAGCTATGGGATGCCTCTACGGTGCTTATTTAAGCCGACACAATGAGGTTGTTATGCTTGATAGCTACCAGCCACAGGTAGACGCAATTAATAAGAATGGAATTACAGTGTTAGAGGAGGATGGAACAGAGCAGCATTTCTCGTCAGTTCGTGCCTGCTTATCTGGTGAGTACAAGGAAGATGCAGATCTTGTAATTGTGTTTGTCAAGTCTACGTATACGGAAGATGCGTTGAAAACAAATCGCAAGTTGTTTGGGGAACATACGCTTGTAATGACACTGCAAAATGGAGCAGGAAATGATCGCAAGATTGAACAGTATGTTGTTAAGAAAAATATTATTATTGGAACAAGCAAACATAATTCTGTTAACAATGGAAACGGTCATGTGCGTCACAGCGGAACAGGTGCAACAACTATAGGCAGCAATCTAAAAGAAAACAGCAATCTGCAGATTATTTCAAATCTGCTTGAGAAAAGTGGATTTGCAACAGAAATTTCTGATGATATCCAGCGTATCATATGGAGTAAGCTTTTTGTAAATCTGTCTATAAATACTTTCACAGCAATCACACGTTCTCCGATCCGTTCCATGATCGATAACCATTACGCGTGGGATTTTGCTGAAAAAATGATCTGTGAGGCAGTTGATGTTGCGGAAGCAGATGGTACACATTTTTCTTACATGGAAGTGTTAAACATGGTGCATCATGTATGTGAGGATGCAGGAAAAGGTTACTCTTCCATGTCACAGGATGTCATGAACTGTAGGAAAACAGAGATTGATGCAATCAATGGTGCAATTGTAGAGCAGGCAAAGCTCTATAATGTAGCAGCACCATATAATAGGCTAATTGTAGATCTGATTCACGCAATTGAAGAATCGTATAAATATCAAAAATAAAAACCACAGAGGACAGGGAAAGTGTTTTCCTGTCCTTTGTGATTCTGCAAAAAATAACTAGAAACATTTTATTATTCTCCTAGCGTAGCAACGGAAGAATATTTGGCTTAGTGTATATGTGAAAATTGTCAGAAAATTGACAATGTGGTTGTCTTGATAAAAATACAGTTTTATGATAACATGAAAATAAGAAAATACTTATTATAAGAGAACTATGATGGAGGTGAGTGGCGGTGATACGACAAACAGGTATTTCAAATACATTGGATGTGGCGGCAGACAAAGCAAAATATGATAATTGCGCGAAAAAGCTGTTAGCATATAAGGCGATTGATGCATGGATACTGAAATGTTGTACAAGAGAATTTGCTGATTATAGTATAGATTATATTTGTGAGAATTGCCTATCAGGAAAAGTCGAGGTTGCGGAGCATGCAGTTCATCAAGATCATTTAAATTATGATGAAAAAACAAATGGTGATCAGCAGATTGTAAAGATGAGTTCAGAATCGACGGCAATAAAGGAACAGACGGTGTATTTTGATGTGCGATTTCAGGCAACATTACCGGGAGAGAAAGAACCGATTACATTAATTATAAACCTTGAAATTCAAAATCAAGATAAACCAGGTTATGCATTGGTAAGACGAGGTTTGTATTATTGTGCACGAATGATATCGGAGCAATATGGTACAGAATTTGTGGATGAACATTATGAGGAAATTCAAAAGGTATATTCCATTTGGATATGTCCATCAGTGGCAAAACGCAGGAAAAATGGAATTTTACGTTACTGTACAGTAGAGGAAGCAATATATGGAAAGCCATATGTTCAAAAAGAAGATTATGATTTGATGGAAGTTGTAATTTTAAATCTGGGGGATGTCAGAACAGAAAGCGAATATAAGATATTGGATTTGTTAAATACTCTTTTTTCGCAGGAGATAACACCAGATGAGAAGAAAGAGATTCTTAATCAGAAATTTGACATTGCAACAACCGCAGAGTTGGAAAGTGAGGTGCAGGGTATGTGCAACTTAGGTAGTGCGATAGAAAATAAGGGAAAGGAAATTGGCAGAGCAGAAGGTAGAGCAGAAGGTAGAGAGGAGCAGGCTAAGGCAACTGCGATTCGAATGAGTAAAAAGGGACTTCCTGTTGAGATGATTGCAGATGCGATTGGATTCAGTATTGACGAAGTTAAAGCATGGATTGGATGAGAAGCAAGGAGGCGAGTGCCTGACACCCGGCCCTAAACTACGTCGGATTCTGAATGAAATTGTTGAAGGTAAGCTAACTGCCTGTGCAACAACGGAAATAATTACAGCAAAAGAATTCTGGGAGCGGTATATGAGTGGCGGAAGCATTGAGTGACCACCGGGGACGGTTCTTTTGGCTCACAATGTCTTATTTTAATGACATTGTTTTGGCTTATTGATTGTCCCCAGTGGTTTACTCCCAAATCAATGAAACAAATTAAGCAATAGATGAGATTAGCTTTATTCGGTAGAGCAGGAACATTGCAAGTACAGCACTTAGCACATCGGCAATTGCCTGAGCCATCAAAATTCCATTGTATCCAAAGAGTGCTGAAAAAATCAGAAGCACGACAAGAAAGACAACTCCCTGTCTGCTGATTGACAGTAAAAATGACGGGATGATTTTTCCGGTTGCCTGAAAAAGTACCGTACATATTAGGATAATTCCGACGAATACAGAGCTGATTGCCTGCCAGCGTAGCATTTGAGAGCCAAGTGTAATCAGCTCAGAATCCTGTACGAAAATGTTCATGAAAAATGCTGATTTTACGCACAAAACAATTGTTAAAATAAGGGCGATCGCAGTTAAAAAGCTCATGCAAAATCGAATCAGTTTCTTCAATTCGCCATGCAGCTTTGCACCGTACAGATAGCCAAAAAGTGGAACGGCACCGAAGGCAAATCCAGTCATGACAAGCTGGACGATCATATTGATTTTTAGAACAATTCCCATTGCTGCGATTCGATCACTGCCGTAGGAGAGAAGAAATTGATTTAACACAATGACGGTGAGGCTTTGCATCAAATTGGTCAGCGCTGCTGTAATGCCAACACCAAGGATTTGCTTTAATTCCTCAGAACTTACTTTGCAATAGCCAAAAGAGGTAGACAGACAGTGGCTCTTTTTGTGGAGCAGTCCAAGAAAATACAGATCACTGCACAAATAGCCGATTACAGTTGCAATTGCGGCACCAAGGGAACCCATATGGAAAACGGAAATCAAAATCGGGTCTAAAATAATGTTAATGACAGTGCCGAGTGCGCTTCCAATCATAGACTGAGAGGCAAGCCCCTCACAGCGAACCAAATTGGAATGAATGAAGCTAAGAACAACAATTGGTGCGCAGATGGCAAGCACACTGTAATAGTTTCTTGCATGGGAGAATGTGTCACTATCTGTACCCAAGAGAGTGAGTAGAGGGGAGCAAAATGCCATCATTAAAATTGCAAGAACGACACCGGTTGCAATCGCAATATAAAAGCAAAAGGAGCTGACTCGCTTGGTTCCCTCAAGATTATTTTGACCAAGAAGACGTGAGATTAGGGAGCTTCCACCCTGACCATATATATTGCCAAATGCCATCAGTGTGGTAAAAACAGGAGAACAGACAGAGACACCGGCAATTAGTGCGGTGTCTTTTGTCTGTGCAATAAAGAAGGTGTCGGCAAGATTGTAAATGAGTGTCACAACCAAACCGAGAACGACAGGAAGCGCCATTTTAAAGTAGGTTCGGTAAAGATGTTTCGTATCAAAAATCGTATCCATAAAAATATCCTTTCTAAAAAATAATTCAAAAATTCCGCAAATTAGTATAACAAATTTGCTTGCATTTGTTTGTGACATATGGCACAATAAAGAAAAATAAGAGGGGGTAGTATGCAAGAAATTCATGATGAAAAACGAATAGAGTCTATTTTAAGGCAGGAAAGTAAGCACTTTCAAAAAAGACCGCAATCAGTCCACTTGCTACAATATGAAAAAGGAGAATTATTGACGCAGCCTCTTATGCCGTTACGGCAGTTTCTCTTGATTGCAAGTGGGACGGTTCAGATTTTCGGGATGGATGAAACGAGTCGAACCTATAGCATCACACTGTCAAAAGAGGGAACCTTGCTTGGCGATGTGGAATTTTGTAAGGATGAATTTAGCCCGTTTTTTACGGAAGCGACGGAAACGGTGCTTTGCCTTGCGATTCCTTTTGACAGCAATCGAACGATGTTAGAGAGAGATCACGTATTTTTAAAATTTGTTATGGCACAGATGGCAGATAAATTGTCGATGATGGCAAAAATAGAGTTGGCTGTTCAGACGTTAGAGGAAAAGGTCTTGTTATATTTGAATGAGATTTGGCCGAGCCATCAGATTACTAGCGTAAATGCGGCGATGGTGAGTCTTCACTGTAGCAGAAGGCAATTACAGCGTGTATTAAAGAAACTTTGTGACGAAGGAGTGCTTGAAAAATATGGTCGCGGAAGTTATCAGCTGAATCAAGGAGGCAAGTGCCTGACACCAGGCCCTATAAGCTAACAAAAGCTGATTTAAAAAAGTTTTCGTCAAGTCTTGGAGATGTGCTTGGATATATTAAGTATTCGAAAGACAAGAAAGCGTTGTCGAAATTTTTAAATGATAGCCAGGTAATGATTATGGATAATGATGCTGCGAGAGTAATACGCGACATTACGAATACACCAATCTATGTTCCAGATGGAAAGGGGGAAATTGACATGTGTAAAGCAGTTAGAGATATGATTGACGAAAGTAAGCAGGAAGGTATTGCTGTAGGTAAGGCAGAAGGTAAGGCAGAAGGCAAGCTCATCACTCTTATAGATTTGGTTAGAGATAATTCCTTGAACATTGAAAAGGCAGCTGCTAAGGCAAACATGACGGTAGAGCAGTTTGAAAAAATAATGAATCAACCATTGGAGTGACCACCGAGGACGATTATTTTGGCCTACAATGTCTTATTTTAATGACATTGTTTTGGCTCATTGATTGTCCACAGTAGTTTACTTCTAAATTAATGAAACAATTTAAGCAACAAAATTCCATTGTATCCAAAGAGTGCTGAAAAAATCAGAAGCGCGACAAGAAAGACAACTCCCTGTCTGCTGATTGCCTGCCAGTGTAGCATTTGAGAGCCAAAAACTGGACATTCAAAGTCTAGGAAGGAGAATACAATTAGAAATGAAGTATTATGTTGTTGCTGACGTTCATGGTTTTTTTGATGAACTTAAGTTTGCATTAACTGAAAAAGGTTTTTTCACAGACACAGAACAACATAAGTTGATTGTCTGTGGGGATCTGTTTGATCGAGGCAAACAAGCTGCAGAATTGCAAGAATTTATCCTTGATTTGCTTGCCAAGGATGAAGTGATACTGATTCGAGGTAATCATGAAGATCTGATGCTGGAATTATTAAAAGACTGGTTTCATCATAGCTATTGGAGATCCTATCATCGAAATAATGGCACTGTGGATACTGTTTTGCAGTTGACGCAAATGACGATAGGTGATTTGGCAGCGACACCATACAGTGTTGAGGAAAAATTGCAAAAAAGTCCACTGATACAGACGATCATACCGTCTATGTTGGACTATTATGAGACTTCTCATTATATTTTCGTCCATGGATGGATTCCATGTACAGTAAAGGGTGGTCTGTTTGATCCGGTTGAATATATTTATAATAGCAATTGGCGAGACGCTGACAAAGTAGTTTGGAATCAGGCGAGATGGCAAAATGGAATGCAAGCTGCTCATAACCATGTAGTTGAGCCTGGAAAGAAAATTGTATGTGGTCATTGGCACTGTTCGTTTGGTCATGCTCATTATGAAAATAAAGGCGGAGAATTTGAAAATGATCCCGACTTTAGTCCTTACTATGGCGAGGGCATTATTGCACTGGATGCCTGCACTGCATTTTCAAAAAAAGTGAATTGTATTGTTATCGATGATGAGGCGGATTTTAATGTAACAGCAGAGAACGAAAGATAGAAACAAATATCTAGACTGTTTTATTGTGAAATCAGGAATTGATCTGGTTCGATTAGATATTCGTCAAGCAGTTGACAAATAATTGTATTGTTGTTACAATTAAAACAATAATTATGAAGGAGAGGAATTGCCCTATGAGACGATATGTTTATGCATTAGCAGCAGCTACAATTATGTCCGTAGCGATGCCAGTAATGGCAGAAGAGACTAGCACAGAAGAGGAAACTAGTATTGAGGTAGACAGCACTGAAGAAAGTGGTACAGGTGAAGACCGAGCATCTGAAATTGAAAAATTGATTCAGCAGTTGGAAAAGCAGATTGCCGAGCTGAAAGCAGAGTTAAAAACGTTACGTGGAGAAGACGCAACAGTAGAGGGTGATATTGTATATCAGGATGATTCTGTGATCGTTACATACAATGGACTCAAGGAAAATGAGTACGGAGATGGATACACGATTAATTTTATTATTGAGAATCTTACAGATAAGAAAATCAATGTAGGGTATGATGATGAATCAATCAATGGCTTTATGTGCTATACCGGATTTTATGCTGATATTGTAGCAGGCAAGAAAACAAAAGAAGTGATTGACATGTATGAGGACTCTGATGATTATTGCCCAATGGAAGAGCTAGAGTCTCTGGAGTTTTGTGTTGTTGTGTCAGATGCAGACACATATGACGAGATTTCTACTTCTGATCCGGTTGTAATCAATTTTGCAAATTAATAGAGTGCTTTTGGATAATGCCAACGTAGGGAGATATCAGGACAGGGAAAGTGTATCCCTGTCCTCTGTGATTTCTGTAAAAAATAATTAGAAACTCATTCTTGATGTGATATCAGCCCAGGCTTCATCGTCGATGTCTTCATTGTGGAATAAGCGTCTCTTATCATCATCTGTGATTTTGCGGATTACTTTGCACGGATTTCCGGCGGCGATTGACCAGTCTGGAATATCCCTTGTCACAACACTTCCAGCACCGATGACAACATTATTTCCAATGTGGACACCTGGGCAGACAACGGTGTTGCCGCCGAGCCATACATTGTCACCGATTGTGACTTCTTTGCCGTACTCATAGGCGGAATTTCTGCTAACTGGGTGAATTGGATGGCCAGCTGTGTAGATTGCGACATTTGGTGCCATCTGGCAGTTGTCACCAATCTTGATCTTTGCAACATCCAAAAGAGTGCAATTATAGTTGGCAAAGAAATTTTTGCCGACTTCGATGTGGCTGCCGTAGTCGCAATAAAATGGTGGATTGACAAAGGCTCCCTCTGATTTTCCGAAAAGTTCTTTTACTATTTCGGAGATTCCAGCAAAGTCAGAACGGTCAATAAAGTTTAGTTTTTGCAGAATTTGTCTGCATTTTTTTTGCTCCTCAAAAACGGAGTCGTCTGAGATATAAGCAAGGCCGGCATCTCTTCGCTCTATTTGATTCATGTGTGCTTCCTCCTTTTTATTTATTAGGAACAGGAAAAGCAATTTTGTCCCAGGCAATTACAATTCAATCACAACTGCCTCGCAGCTGTCAAGTGTCAGTTTCGGTGCAGATGTGGTATCAATCTGTACGTTGCCGTCTGGTCTTGTGGATAATAGAATGCGAGCTGCCTGGGATTTGAGTGTCACAGAAGCAGGTTCTTTTCCAAAGTTTGCAGCAATAAGAACACACGCTGACTCATTCTTTCGATAGAAAGCCATGATACTTTCTGTATCATCGTAAACAGGCACAAATTCACCGTAGGTGAAGAGACTCTTGTATTCATCTGACTTACGAAGAGCAATAAGCTTGCGATAATAGTTTAATACAGAATGTGCATCAGCTTCCTGATTCTTTACATTGATATCGGTATAATTGCTGTTTACTTTCAGCCATGGAGTACCAGTTGTAAATCCAGCATTTTCGCCGTCTGTCCACTGCATAGGTGTTCTGGCATTGTCGCGGCTCATTTTGCTGCAGGCCTCAAGTGCAGCCTCATCGCTTAGTCCTGCCTCTTTTGCAACACGGTACTGATCCTTTGTGCTGATATCATCAAACTCATCAATACTGTTCCATTTGGCATTCTGCATGCCGATCTCCTGACCCTGATATAAAAATGGTAGTCCGCGAAGCAGCACATTTATTGTTCCAAGCATTTTAGCACCTGACGGCGTGTGGGCATATTCAGGCAAAAAGCGTGATACACCGCGCGGCTCATCATGGTTTTCAATAATATTAGATTCAAAACCATAGTTCTGATTTCTAAGCTGAGAGTCGATAATAGTTTCGCGCCATTTTTTAAATTCAATTGAAGGTGAATCATACCAGCCGTGCCTGCCGTCACTTAGGCATGCGGCACTGAAATCAAATATAGAAGAAAAATGACCGTCTTCGCCTATAAATTCGCGAAGCTCATCGCCCTTCATATTGAAAACCTCACCAACAGTGAAGGCATCATATTTTTCAAATGTATGCTTTTTTAAATCCTCCAGATAGTCACCGACACCATTTACGTGCTCGACCATTTTCCAGCAGCTTACAAGTCCGTCGTCACCGTCAGGCTCATAGTCAGGGAATGCCGGATCCTTTTTAATATTGATAATGGCATCAATACGAAAACCGCCTAAGCCTTTTTCAAGCCACCAGTTGATCATATCATAAAGCTTTTGTAAGAGCGTAGGATTTTCCCAGTTTAAATCAGGCTGCTCTTTTGCAAACATATGTAAATAATATTTGTTGCTGTTTGGAACTGGTTCCCAGCAGCTGCCGCCAAAATATGAGCGATAATTGCTTGGCGGATTGCCGTTTTTGCCTTCACGGAAGAAGAAATAGTCAGCATACTCACCGTCTGGGTCTGCGAGTGCCTTTTTAAACCACTCGTGCTTGTCAGAACAGTGATTGATAACAAGATCCATAATGATTGAGATACCGCGTTTTTTTGATTCAGCAAGAAGTTCATCAAACTCTTCCATGGTGCCAAATTCTTCTGCAATCGCATAGTAGTCAGAGATATCATAGCCCTGATCAACAAAAGGTGACTTGTAGATTGGTGAGAGCCAAATAATGTCAACGCCAAGTTCCTTTAAGTAGTCAAGCTTTGAGATAATACCACGTAAATCACCGATACCGTCACCGTTTGTATCAAGAAAGCTCTTTGGATAAATTTGGTAGGCAACCTTGTCGTGCCACCATTTTTTATTTGTTGGATGTAAGTTCTTTATTGTATTCATTTAAATTAAGCCTCCATTCTGTCAAAAATTTAAATTTGCTTGATAAAAAAGATAAATTGTATTATATTGCTATTATAGAAAACAAAAATCAATTTTTCTTGCAATATTTTTTCATCATATAACACAATCCTGCTGTATTTGAGCGTTTTAGTATAACACAGCAGAAAAAGGAAAGGAGACACTTTGAAAAAGCTGTATGTACCGTCACCAGAGCAAAAAGAGAGTGCAAAGCATGGGGAGACATTATTTCCGATGCAAAAATACATTACAAAACTGGACTTAGTCCATCCGGTAGTCACAACGCACTGGCATGAAGAGGCAGAGCTGACGCTTATTACAGAGGGAGAGGGTCTTTATCAGATTGATCTGGTAGATTATGAAGTGAAAAAAGGAGATATTTTATTTGTTTTGCCGCTTCTTCTTCATAGTGTTTCATTAGCGCAGCCGCAAAATGAAGAGATGGTTTCTGAAACATATGTATTTCATATGAATTTTCTTGGCGGAAATTCAACGGATATATGTTCAACACGATATTTTGTTCCTATTATGAATCATGAATTAATATTGCCATGCCTGATTACGCCAAAGCATCCTGCCTATGTATTAATTCGAAAAATTTTTTATCAGATTGCATCACTTTATCATGAAGAGGTGCTAGGATATGAGCTTGCATTAAAGGGATTATTTTTGCAGGTGATTTTTCTGCTGCTTCAATACAGCACAAAGCAGGTAAAAAATATGATGCCAGAGGAGGGTACGCCATCTGATAAGCTAAAAAACGTGTTGGATTATATTGAAATTCATTATGCAAAGACAATCTCCGTAGAGGAACTTGCAAAAATCTGCTGTTTCAGTGAATATCATTTTATGCGCTTTTTTAAAAAGCATATGAACATGACTTGTGTGGAATATGTAAACAATGTCAGGCTTGAAAAGGCAGTGGAGCTATTTGAGCAGGGCAATACATCTATTTTGGAAGTCTCCTTGTCGGTAGGCTTTCACAATTTGTCTTATTTTCATCGGGCATTTAAAAATAAATATGGAATGACACCGCGCAGTTTTATAAAAGAACTGAAATGATTCCAATAAAAAGTGTGCAAAACATGGAAAATATCTCAAATCAAAGAAAAATAGAAAAAAACACTTACATGAACAAAAAAAATGTGGTAAAATAGCGCAGCAATGAAAAATGGTTGCAGTATAAGTGACTGCATATTGGAAACGCACAATCCCTTTCGGATGATTTGGATGATAACGAACAACACATGACGCAATTGCCGCCACGCAAGTTGTTTGTATTATTTTATCAGATGGAGGGATTTTTTTATGCCAAAAAATAAGTTTCAAGATGTTATTTTCACAGCAATAATGGCGACCATTATGGTTTACGGGATGATAGTTTATAATGTCGCGCTCAATATGGGAGGTGTGAGAGGTGAAACCTTTATAGCAGCACTTCATGAGATGCCTATTATGGTTCCAATTGCATTTATTTTAGAATTCTTTGTAGTCGGAAAGATTGCAAGAATGCTTGCATTTACGGTTATGCGCCCAGATGATCGTCCGCAGTTTATTACTTATGCGATTTCCATTTGTATTTGCTGCATCATGTGCCCGATAATGAGCCTGATCGCAACGATTCTTTTTAAGGATACAAAGGATTTCCCAACATGGGTACAGACCTGGGGTATGAATTTTCCGATGGCAATTTTGTATCAGATGTTTTATTGCGGTCCGCTAGTACGATTGATTTTCCGTGCGATTTTCAGAGAAAAGAAATAATATTATAGAAAAAGAGCCTGTCATGGGTATGCATCAATTTTACGCATACTTATGGCAGGCTCTTATGTTCGAGTAAAAATATCACTAGATGAAAATGAAAAGTGTGATATACTGAGATTACAAAATTTTACAAAGCAGAAAGGAAAAAAAGAATGGGGATGCGAGCTAAGAAATCTATTACGGTTCAACTGTTAATTTTTTTTATGATAATATGGGGTGTGATTAGCATTCTTTTAATGTCTGTTTTATATTGGACTCAACATTTAATGACAGAAACAATTTTGGAGGGACAGAAGGAAAGGGTCAGTTATTACACAGCAATTGTGAACGCAGATTTGAGTCGAATTACTAATTTACTGCAGCAGATGTGCGTGGATAATGAAGTTGCTGCGTTTTTGAATGAAAGAGAACAGGAAGAATTTGACTATCAGGATTATATTGCGTTTCAGTCTTCGTATGAAAAATTAAAAAATTATCGTGCATTTAGTATGTATATAGACGATGTGTTTTTGGTAATTCCTCAGACAAATGAATTACTACGTGCTTCAGAAGCACTGACGGAGATTCCGAATGTATATAAAGAGAACATTGAGAAGTGTCCGAACGAAATAGATAATGTGTTCTTTTCTACTAATGGGTGCATGGTATATTTAAGCCGAGGTGCATCAGGAACGGTTGTAGGTGTAGAGGTTTCGGTAAGACATATTCGCACTATGTTAAATGCATTGAATCCAGGATATTTTGATTGTTTTTTAGTGGACGTAAATACAGGAAATTTGTTAGGCAATTCTCAGAGAGGAGAGAATGTATCAGCGGTTTATGATGCAATTTTGAAAAAAGAAGTGGAACAAACTAATGGAGTTTCCCAGATAACTAGTGCCGATAAAACCGTTTGGCTGTATGATTGTGTAGATACACCAGGAAATTATTTTCGAGTATATTTATTTGCTAAGGAAAAACAGATTTTTGCAGGTATTCATCGAATACGTCAAGTATGGATGTTGATTTCAATGATTATTCTTGCAATACCATTTGGAGTTGGTGGAGTATTTCATCATATGCTTGCACGTCCAATGAAGAAATTAGTAACTGCAATGCAAGCAATTGAACATCAGGAGTGGAGTTATCGTTTGTCGGAAGAAGAACCAGCAGAATTTCAGTACGTATTTCGACAATATAATCAGATGGTTAATCAGATTGAAATTTTAATTCGCCAAGTATACGAAAAGCAGGTGCAGACTGAGCAGGCTAGGCGTAAACAACTACAGGCACAGATTAATCCACATTTTTTGTATAACAGTTTCTATATGGGATATCGAATGGCTAAAAGTGGAGAGAGTGATCGTGTTGCGAATTTATGCATGTATTTAGGTGATTATTTTAAAATAATGACATATGCAGCAGATAATTGGATCACGGTAGAACAGGAGTTAAAGTTTACGGAAATTTATTTAAAATTGAACGAAATGCGTTTTGCAGAAAAGATGGAGTATAAGATTATTGCAGATGAAAAGACCAAAAAATATCAGATTTTACCGTTAATGATTCAACCATTGGTTGAAAATGCAATTCGACATGGTGTAGAGAAAGTTCATAAGATCTGTGAAATTATAGTAAAGGTATCTGTTTTTAATGGTATGTTGCACTGTGAGGTAGAAGATAATTGTGGTATGGCATCAAAAGTGGTTTGTGAAAATATTCAAAAACTGATAAAACAAGAAGAACTGCCTCAGAAAAGTTTCGGATTATGGAATATTCAGAAACGTCTTCAGACAATAGGATGCGAAGAAGGATTACAGCTTTGCTGTAAAGAAAATGAAAGTTTTCGTATTTATTTTGAATTGCCAGTAGATAATAGTTAAGAATATTACGATTGTACTTCGTGAAAACGAAAAAGATTATAGGAGAAAATGATATGTATAGTTTATTATTGGTTGATGATGAGTCTATTATCCTCGAAGGAATATATGAAGTGATTAAAGAGGCAGGTATGCCGTTGAAAGAAATTCAAACAGCATCTTCTGCTTTGGAGGCTTTGGAGTTGTATAGGAAAAGTCCGTTTGATATTGTTTTAACGGACATTAGTATGCCAGAGATAAATGGGCTAGAAATGGTGGCGAAGATGCAAAAAATTTGGCCAAAAACAGAAGTGCTTTTTCTTACAGGATTTCAGGACTTTGAGTACGCGAGAGAAGCAATGCGTCTACATGGATTTGATTATTTGCTAAAGCCAATGCCAGATGAGGAGCTTCTTTCAAAAATTTCAGATGTGATTGATGTGTTAGATCATAAACAGGCAGAAAATTTTATGTTTGATAGTATGTCAGCAACGTTGAGCAGACAAAAAACAAACGAAGTATCATTAATTTTGCTAGAACAAATGAATCGTGGAACAACAGATTTTCAGCAACTGAATAATAGTGTTTTTCCATTTGAAAGGACACGGAACATTCGCGTACTGGTAGTTTGTTTCGAAAAACAAAAAGTCAGAATTTCAACAGATGAACTTTTTGGATGGTTAACAAAAATGTTGCAGCAGATTACATATGGATATGGTTCTGTATATGGATTTGAACAGAAAAATAATGTATTTGTATTTTTAATTCAGAAAGCAGCTGATAGTGAAGAATTATTTAGCGGAGTGTATAGAGCATTAGAAGAAATGCAAAGTTATCTTTATATGGGTCCAGATATTTGCTGTACATTATTGGTCTCTCATCAAACCGAATGGGAAGGTTGGATTCGTCGTGCAAGAAAAATGATAGAAGAAGTAATGTGCTGTGAGCAATATGGACAAATGTATACGTTTGAAGATGAGCAAGAAAAAAAGATTGAAAAAGAGGAAGGAAATCTGCTCATTTATCGTATTCGTGAATATGTTACAGAACATCCAGGAGAGGATCTATCACTGGGGCGCCTTGCCAGAATGTTTCATATTAATCCATCATATTTATCGCGGAGTTTTCATCAGACGATTGGGCAGTCTTTGTCACAGTATATCGTCCAAGTTCGTATCGAAACTGCTAAAAGATTATTAGCAGAAGGAGAAATGCGAATTGGTGAAATTTCACGAATGGTCGGATTTGAAACACCTGGATATTTTACGAAAGTGTTTAGTAAAACGGTGGGAAAAACACCAAAAGATTATAGAATAAATGAAAATTTGAAATAAAAAGTAGAAAAAGTATCAAAAAGTAAAAACATTACTCTTTTGAAATAAGAAAATCTGTTGTAGGATAAATACATGAAAAGTCGTGGCCGCGATGACATAGAATATTATCTGAGAAGGAGGATACTTATGAAAATTAAAAAACAGTTAGCGCTCGGATTGTGTTTTGTTATGGCAGCACCGATGAGTGCATTGGCAGGAGAAATCTCGGAAGAAGATAAGTTAAAAACTTATGATCCGATGATTACATTAACATTTGCAAAGCCAGAGGTTGTAAAAACTTATGCAGAGGGAGAAGATGCTCAGAATAATTCTGCATATGCTATGTGGGAAGAAGTGATGGGAATCCATGTAGAAAATCAGATTTTAGCACCGTCTGGGTCAATGACAGAAAAATTACAATTGGCAATTGGAAGTAATGATATTCCGGATTTTGCGATTGTTGATGCAACAATGATGGCATCTTTAATTAAGAATGATATGGTCGAAGATATGACGGATGTCTATGAAACGTGGGCAACAGATGATTTAAAACAATTAACCGAGCAAAATGATAAAGGATTGTTTGCTCCAGTTACAAATTCTGATGGAAGATATATGGGAATTCCTGTTCCTAATACGCTTGGTGATAGTTATCCAATAATGTGGATTCGTCAGGATTGGTTAGATGCTTTAGGATTAGAGGCACCAAAAACAATGGATGAAGCATTAGATATTGCTATAAAGTTTGCAACAGAAGATCCAGACGGAAATGGTAAGGCAGATACATATGGATTGTATTTGGATAAAGATCTGACTGGACTTGATTATATTATGGCAGCGTACGAAGCATACACAAGAGACGAATATTGGGTAAAAGCAGAAGATGGAAGCTTTAAAGCTGGTTGTACAGATGAAAAGGCAAAGAAGCCACTGGAGAAACTTGCTCAGTTATATAAAGAAGGTGCAATTGATCCAGAATTTGCAGTTAAAGATGCATCAAAAGAAGAAGAATTGATTGCTGCTGGCAAAATTGGAATTTATTGTGGTCTCTTCTTCAATCCTCTTGGTGTAATGAAAGACTGTGTTGCAAATGTAGATGGTGCTGACTGGACGGCAGTGAAGATGCCTCCTGCTGAAGGAGTGGAAAATTATAAGCCAGGTGTACCGCTTAATGTTTATGGCTATATTTATGCTAAAAAAGGAATTGAAAATCCAGAGGCAATAGTAGTAATGATGAATTGGCTGTGTGATGGTTATGCACAGTCAAAGGAGGATAATGAATTTTATATTAAATATAATGAGTTAATGGAAAAACCAGAAATTCGTGATACTAGTGGAGTTAATAATTTAATGCCATTCCAGATGGCTGCAAATATTAATTGGGGAGAGACATTCTTAAAAGCTATTGAAAATGGAGATGAGCATGTACCAGGAAAAGACGCGGATTATCAGAATGTTATTAGCACAGAGTTGGATGAAGCTACGTCTTGGGCTTGGAAGAAAGTTTATTTAGAAGGTTATCTTGCGATTGATTTTGACAATGTTCGGTATAGCGATTATGCAGGTGCACCAACAGCCACTGCAGTAAAGGTTCAGTCCCTATTAAATAAGCAGAAGTTGACGGACTATATTGCAATTATTATGGGCGATAAAGATATTTCTTATTTCGATACTTTTGTTGAAACGTATAATAATATTGGGGCAGCTAAAATTGCAGAAGAAATTGCGGAAGCAATTAGTCAGTAACTGTAAATTTTAAAAGCGGGGCGGACAGTACATCGTCCCGCTTTTAGATTACAGAGCTTTGCGAGAAGGAGTAAATAATGAAGATAGCAGACAAAACGAATGTGCAGAGAAAGAAAAAAAATTGGCAAAAAGATTGGCAGCTTCATTTAATGATACTTCCGGGTTTATTATTTATTTTGATTTTTAAATATATGCCATTAGGGGGAATTACTATTGCTTTCAAGGAATTTTTGCCAGGAAAAGGAATTTGGGGATCTCCGTGGGTTGGATTAGAAAATTTTGAATATATGTTGGCATTGCCTGATACTAAACGAGTAATGTGGAATACTCTTTTTATTGCAGCTGCAAAAATACTAATTAATTTTCCAGTCCCAATAATAATATCTATATTATTAAATGAAGTAAAAAATCACCGTTTTAAGCGTAGTGTACAAACAATTATTTATTTGCCATATTTTATTTCGTGGGTAATTTTGGCAGGTATTATTCAGGATTTATTTGCAAAAGAAGGATTGATCAATCAGTTTTTAGGAATATTTGGTGCAGAGCCAGTGTTTTTCTTGGGAAACAAATATGCATTTTTAGGAGTATTGATTGGAACTGACGTATGGAAAAACTTTGGCTATAATACAGTTGTATATTTAGCAGCAATTACTGGAATTGATGAGACATTGTATGAAGCAGCAAAGATTGATGGCGCAAATCGTTTTCAGCAAATCTGGAATGTTACGCTTCCAGGAATAGCACCAATTGTAGTATTAATGATGATTTTGAATCTTGGAAATGTATTGAATGCAGGTTTTGAGCAAATTTTTAATTTGTATAATCCATTGGTATATGAAACCGCTGATATTATTGATACTTTTGTATATCGAATTTCTTTGGTAGAGGCCAATTATAGCCTTGGTACGGCGGTGGGATTATTGAAATCTGTGGTTAGCTTTATTTTAATTGTGACAAGTTATAAAATTGCAAATAAATATAGTGATTATACAGTATTTTAAGGAGGAAATGAGAATGAAAATTTATGCGGTGTCTGATGGAAAGTTAAAAAAAAGTCGAACCGCTGGAAGCCAAATTTTTTCTATATTTAACGCAATGTTTCTTACGCTTTTAGCTATTATTTGTGCCTTTCCAGTTATTCATATGTTTTCAGTATCGTTGAGCAGTCAATCTGCAGTGGCAGCAAATCAGGTAAAATTGTTGCCAGTTGGATTTAATCTTGCATCGTATCATATGGTGGCAAAGAGGGCAGCATTCTGGACTGCTTTTGGAGTATCAGTAAAACGAGTTATTGTTGGTGTTGTAATTAATACTGTGTTGACGGTATTGATGGCATATCCACTTTCAAAATCAGTAAGAGAATTTCCAGCAAGGCGGTATTATGTATGGCTATTAATTTTTGCTATGATTTTTGATGGTGGATTAATTCCTAATTATTTACAAGTGAAAAATTTGAATTTATTTGATACAATATGGGCATTGGTGTTACCAGGGGCGGTTCCAATTTACAATGTAATACTGGTTATGAATTTCATGAAGCAATTGCCTGATACCATTGAAGAAGCAGCAGAGGTGGATGGTGCATCATACTTTCAACGATTTACAAAGATTATACTGCCACTTTGTAAACCATCTATTGCCACAATTATATTGTTCAGTTTTTTAAGTCATTGGAATGGATGGTTTGATGGAAAAATTTATAATAATAATACGGCAAATTATCCATTACAAACTTATCTGCAAGCATTGATTGCAAATACAGATATTACAAACTCAAGCGAGGCAATAGAAAATGCACTTACTAATGTAAAAACGTTACAGGCTGCTCAATTATTTTTAACAATGCTGCCAATATTGGTGATTTATCCATTCTTGCAAAAATATTTTACTAAAGGATTGACAATTGGAGCAGTTAAAGGATAACAGGTGACTGGTATTGTAAAAATTTGGATGAATAAAAAATATATACTATGAATATAAAGCAGAAAGGATTGCACAAGTAGATGGAACCGCGTTTAATGGATGTGCTACAGGGAAAGGAAGATAATTATATTTTACCCTTTTTCTGGCAGCATGGAGAATCAAAGGAATTATTAGAAGAGGGAATGCAGCGAATTTATGATAGTGGTATAAAAGCTGTTTGCGTCGAATCACGTCCACACCCAGATTTTGTAGGAGAAGGCTGGTGGAGAGATTTGGATATAATTATGGCAAAGGCAAAGGAATTAAATATGCGTGTCTGGGTTTTAGATGATGCACACTTTCCTTCTGGCTTTTGCAACGGAAAAATTGCACCAGATTCGCCATATGGTAAAGTATATTTGACACAGTATGGTGTTGATATTGTTGGACCAAAGCAGGGAAGAAGTGTGCTTATTATACTGGAACAAGGGGAAGAATTAGTTGCAGTGACGATGGGAAAACGTGATCGCAATAATCAGGATAGCCTGACAGAAGTAAAGGATTTGACAAGTCAGGTGTCGGATGGAAGAGTGTTTGTAGATGTGCCGAATGGACTTTGGTGTGTCAATGTAATAAAAACAACTCGAAAAGGAACTGGAAGAAAAAATTATATTAATACGATTGATCATGATGCTGTGCGTTATTTTATTGATCAGATATATGAGCCTCATTATGCACACTATAAAGATGATTTTGGAAAAACATTTGCAGGATTTTTCTCTGATGAGCCTGAAATCGGAAGCTTTGGCGGAGAATATGGTCATGATGCTAATATTGGAAAATTCAATATGAAGATGCCGTGGAGTCAGACATTGCATGAAAGACTAAAAGAACTGTGGGGATCTGAGTTTGCAGAAAATTTAATGGCACTTTGGACAACACCTGATAGAAATTCAAACGAAAATAAAAGTGGATTGTGTCGTATGCAGTTTGCTGATATTGCAGCTCGTTTATATGGAGAGAACTTCTGTGAACAGATTGGAGATTGGTGTCGTCAACATGGTGTGGAATATATTGGTCATGTAATTGAAGACGGCGGAATGCATGCACATATGGGAATTGGAGCAGGTCATTATTTTCATGCGCTTTGGGGGCAGGATATGGCTGGAATAGATGTTGTGCTTCAGCAGATTCGTCCAGGATTGGATGATTGCAAATTCCATAGTGTTGGAGGAAATCTTGGCTATCATGGCGAGTTATATCATTATGCACTTGCAAAACTGGCAGCATCTCTTGCACATATGGATTCTAAAAAAAAGGGAAGAGCGTTGTGTGAGGTATTTGGTGCATATGGATGGGCTGAGGGATTGAAACTTATGAAATGGCTGCTGGACCATATGCTTGTTAATGGTATCAACTATTTTGTTCCACATGCATTTTCAATGAAAGATTTTCCAGATCCGGATTGTCCGCCGCATTTTTATGCACGTGGAATGAATCCACAATTTCCGTATTTTAAAAATTTGATGGAATATTGTAATCGTGTCAGTCATTTGATTTCAAATGGAGTACATATTCCTGCTGTGGCAGTTGTATATCCAGCTGAACAGGAATGGGCAGGAGAATATCTTCCAGTAGAGGCAATTGGAAAGCAATTGCTTAGAAATCAGATTGATTATGAGATTTTGCCAACTGATGTACTGTTGACAATGACAGTAGTGGAAGGAAAGCTTAAATGGGAAAATGAGCAGGTTCCAGTGCTTATTTTATCAGGAAGCAGATGTATTACAAAAATGCTGGCAGATTGGCTTTGCAAGGCAGCTGAAAAAGGTCTCAAAATAGTTGTAGTAGGACAAAAACCACTTGCAATGGATAATAATGGTATTTTAAGAGAGTGGACTAGTCAGATAAAAGACAATTTGACAATTTGTGAACAGGAAGATTTAGCAGATATATTATATTCATTTGGAGTTGATGAAATTAAAACAAAAAAATATGAACCGTGGCTACGCTATTATCATTATAAGCATCAAAACGGGGAATTTTGGCTATTTATGAATCAGTCAGAGACAGAAGAAATTAATACATCACTTTGTTTTGAAGATGGGATGATGGATTCACACAAAATAGATAAAGAATGTAGCTGTTGGTATCAGGCATGGGAAAATACTGTTGAACCTTGTGAATGGGATGAAAACAATGATTTAAGTTTGCAGCTTGTGCCGGGTGAGATGAAGGTTTTGTATATGGGTGATTGTACACCTTATGCTAAAATTCTCGCAGAAAAACAGGAGATAATGAAGCTGAAAAAAGCAACTGATTCGCAGACTGGAAAAATTGAGATTGTACCAGATGCATGGAAACTTTGGATAAAAGATACGGGAACAGAAAAATATGTTTTGCAGGAGAGAGAAAAAACGGGAGATTTCTGCCGCAAACATCCTTATTTTTGTGGAGTCATGCGGTATGAAACAACTGTATTTTTACCAAAGATTAAAAGCTGCGAGTTAAATCTTGGTGAAGTATATGAAACTGCACATGTGCTTGTTAATGAAAAGGAGGCAGGTGTAAGGGTAGCTTTGCCATATAGTTTTGAGATTGGTAAGTTGCTTCATGAAGGAGAAAATCGTATAATTGTAGAAGTCGTAAATACATTGGCAAATAGACAGAGAGATTTCTTCTCAATGACAATGCCAATAGAGCCATCTGGTTTAATTGGAGCAGTAACACTAGATTATTTTTAAAAACTACATAGATCATTAGATGATCTGGAGAGGTATATATGTATTACACAACATTAGAGACTTATAAGAAAAAATATCAAAACAGGTCGTTAACACACGCATATAGTGCGAAAACAAAAGGGGAACATGAGGCATGGAAAAAGAGTTTACGTGACCGTTTATGGGAAATTACTGGCATGAATAAATGTGTGTATTGTGAACCAGATGCACAATATCTGCGCACTGATCGCGTAAACGATTTGATTGCGGAATATTGGGTTATAAAAACTGAGCCTGAAATTGAGATGCCATTTTATTTGTTGCGTCCAGATCGGCAAAAATCAGATTTTGAACAGAAAAAACATCCGATATTGATTGTTCCGCATGGACATGGTGGAGGAAAGGAAAGCACTATTCAATCTCAGACTGCATTTATTCGTGATGCACTCGAGGATGGTTTTTTGGTAGTTTGTCCAGATGAACGAGGAAGTGGTGATCGCAGAGAGTTTCCAGAGCAAGGAGACGAACCAGAGAAAATCCGTATGAATTCACATCGTGAACTACTTCAGGTTTGCAGTGGATTTGGACAAAGTGTAATTGGAATGGCAGTTTGGGATTTGATGCGACTTGCAGATTATTTACTTGCACTTTCAGAAAGTAATGGCTTTTTAGCTTGTGCAGGTATGTCAGGAGGCGGACAGCAAACTGTATGGTTTTCTGCTATGGATGATCGGGTAAAGGCAGCGATTACAAGTGGATATTTCTATGGATTTAAAGAATCACTAATTGAGCTTCCACAAAATTGTGCTTGTAATTTTATTCCACATATGTTTGAAACAGCAGATATGGGTGAATTAGGGGCATTGATTGCACCGCGTCCGTTCTTCGTGGAGAGTGGAGAAAAGGATGGACTAAATGGAAAATCAGGATTGAATAATGTTACCACACAATTAGACGTTACTCGTAAGGCATATCATATTTTTAATGAAAATGCATATCCAATTCACAGCATACATTCAGGTGGGCATCAGTGGGTTGGAACAGGAATGAGGACGTTCTTAATAAAAGCAATGGAAAAAGAATGAACTAAATATTATCTCAATCTAATAAGATAATCAGGATGATTCGTAAAAGAAGACCAGCGAGAACTCTCGCTGGTCTTTTTTAAACGCAAATTAGATATTTAACAGATCACTGTAAGCCTTTAAAGCACCGTCTGTGTTATGTGCAAGAACGCGCTTTGCAAGAACCTTTCCAAGCTGTACACCTTCCTGATCGAAGCTGTTTAAGTTCCATACGAATCCCTGGAACATGATCTTGTTCTCGAAGTGAGCAAGAAGTGCACCTAAGGAAGCTGGAGTCAGCTCATCACCAGTGATGATACTTGATGGACGATGTCCCTTGAAGTTCTTGTTTAAGTTGTCATCTTTCTTTCCGCAGGCGAATGCAACGATCTGAGCAGCAACGTTTGCGCACAGCTTCTGCTGGCTGGTGCTGTTTTCAATATCAACATCAACACCTAACTGGCTGTTTCTAAAGCCAATGAACTGCAGCGGAACGATGTCAGAGCCCTGATGAAGCAGCTGATAGAAGGAATGCTGTCCATTTGTTCCTGGCTCACCAAAGATAACAGGACCGGTTGGGTAGTCAACTGGCTCACCGAAGCGGTTTACGGTCTTACCATTTGACTCCATGTCACACTGCTGTAAATGAGCAGGGAAACGGCTTAATGCCTGAGAATACGGTAAAACAGCAGTAGCCGGATAACCCTGAACGTTTCTCTCGTAAATACCAATCAGTGCATCGAGCATATCTGGGTTCTGGAAGATGTTCTTGTTTGCTGCGAGCTTGTCTTCCTCGGCAGCACCGTCAAGCAGCTGTGCGAAAACTTCTGGTCCAAATGCAAGAGACAGGATTGCACCGCCAACACCAGAAACGGAAGAGTAACGTCCGCCGATGTAGTCATCCATGAAGATAGCAGTCAGATAAGAATCACTCTTTGCAAGAGGAGATGTCTCACTTGTAACAGCTAACATATGCTTGGATGGATTTAATCCAGCCTTTACAAGTGCGTCCTTTACGAATGCCTCATTAGTTAAAGTCTCAAGTGTTGTTCCAGACTTGGATACAACGATAAATAAGGAATGTGCAAGATCAACGCTTGCTAAAACTGCTGCTGCGTCATCTGGATCAACATTGCTGATGAACTTTGCTTCCATCTTGAAGGTGTTGTTTGCCTTTGCCCAGTTCTCAAGTGCGATATAAAGAGCACGAGGACCAAGATCACTTCCGCCGATACCGATCTGAACAACGGTGGTGAACTTCTCGCCATTTTCATTGGTGATCTCACCTGCGTGAACCTTGTTTGCAAAATCAGCTGCCTTCTTCTGCTGTGCTACATAAAACTCGCGCTTGTCAACGCCGTCTGCAACAACAGCTTTTCCAAGCTGTACACGTGCAAGGTGATGAAGAACCATACGGTTTTCTCCAGTGTTGATAACGGCACCGTTGTAAAGCTCCTCAAATTTTTCAGAAAGCTCAGCCTCGTTAGCCAGCTTTTCAAGAGCGGCAAGAACAGTCTCGTCAACCTCTTTTGCAGCGTAATTGTAGTTTAATCCTGCTGCCATCGGTACGCTGTATTTTGCGACACGCTCTGCTCCCTTAGCACCGGACATTGCCTCAGCGATGTCTACGTGATTTTTCAGTTTGGAAAGCTCGCCATAAGAAGCAAGTGTATCCAGATTTTTCCATGCTGCCATAATAAAATCCTCCTTATATAGGTGGCACAGTACATGACGCGTTGTATGAATGTGTTTTGTGGTCATGCCAAAGGCCATCTCTAAGACTGATTATACATAAAAACATCAAGGATTTCAACTTGCTTTTTACTTGCGTTTTTAATTTGTGTGTGATAAGCTGAGTGCAGAGACTGGCAGCAATCCAATAAGATCGTACAGATAAAGATTGCTCTTGGTTTTATCGGAAATTGAAAGGGAGAAAAACAATGGAGGAGAGAAAAAAAGAAGTTCTTAGGGTGTATAACAGAAAGACGGTAAAAGGACAGTATCCGAATGGGTTAGCATATAGCGTACATCTGTCGGTAAAGGAAAATGAAGAGGAGTGTCCACTGCACAACAATTATGGTTTGGTATTTCCAAAAGCATGGGTGAATGAGGATAATGTGATTGTACCAAGCTTTGTTGGCAATTTAAAAGTAGCAGCAGTAAAAAAGGATGGGGCAGTTACCTATTTAATTACGGGAGAAGACTGGAAATCTGATGGAAGTGTGAACAGCGAAAACAAGGGATCTTTTTGGAGTTGGAGCACAGCTGATTTTCTGACTTTTGACGAATGGGGGATTTGCTCAGGGGCACAGCTGTGTGAAAAAACAGGCTTGACGCTTGAGGCAATTCGAATGACCGATCAGATTGCAATACCGGATGAAATGGCACAATGTATTAAGCATCATTGGAATGCACTTCATGCAAAAAGGCAGATGACAGAGCCAAAATTAAAATTCCCACTTGCGCGGGGACTTGCTGATCCGGTGGTTTTGTTATGGAAGGATGACTATTATTTTATTGCAACGAACGACAATGAGAATGACATTGGTTTCTATGTGAGAAAAGCGCATGAACTAGAGGATTTGTTTGCAAAAGATGTAAAGACGTATAAGATTTTGGATAAGGATACGGAAAATGGGTTTGTTCAGCTGTTTTGGGCACCGGAATTTCATGTGCTGAATGGAAGTTTGTATTTGCTGTTTACAGTCAGTGATTCTGAATGGAATCCGCAGTGCCATATTATGAAGTTAAAAGAAAATGGCGACATCTTAAATTCGAAAGATTGGGAAAAGCCAATCCGTGTAAGAAGGGCAAATGGAGGATTTTTGTCAGAAAAAGGCATTAATATTGATATGACACCTGTAAAGTCGGGAGAACGCTATTTTTACGTGTGGTCTCATCGAAAGAACATTGGAACACCGCTTGATACAGGCTCGATGTTAATGATTGCCGAATTTGATCCAGTGCATCCAGAACGGCTGATTAGCGAACCTAAGTGCTTGTCCAGACCACTGTATGGCTTTGAAAATACGGAGCATACAATTAATAATGAAGGACCGTATGCATTTTATTACAATAACAAAATTTATTTGGCCTATTCGGGAGGCGATGCGAGAGGATATCTGTATGCAATCGGCATGTTGACGGCAAATGATGGAGATGATCTTTGTGATTTGTCTGTGTGGGAAAAAGCGAAGACACCGATAGCTAGCTTTGCAACCATTCCAGGCGAGTATGGTCCGGGGCACAATTCATTTTTCTGGGATCGGGATCAAAATTTGTGGATCGCCTATCACGCGGTTACAAGCTTTGAGGAAAAGATTGTGTCAAGTGGAATGAGACGTGTCTATTTTGAACAGGATAAAACACCGAGATTTGATGTCATCGTTGAATAAGGAAACAATAAAAAGTGGAGGAGCGAATGAGCTTCTCCACTTTTTGTATGAAAAAATTAAATGCGTTTAAATACTGGCATCGAATCAAGCGGTGCGTCTGCGGTGATTATCTGGCCACCATTGTAAATTTTATGGTCTCTTGTATCTTCCCACTTGCCAGCTGGCAGATAAACCTCACGCTCAAACTGATTTAAGTGGAAGATTGGAGCAACCAGGTAGTCGCTTCCAAACATGTACTGATCCTGCAGCTCCCAGCATTTTGAATCCTCTGGGAACTCATAGAACATTGCACGAATTAATGGCGAGCCATTTTTAGAAGCTTCTTCGTAGAGCTGCTTGATGTAATCGTGCATCTCGATACGGATATCATAATATTTCTTCATGATGCGGTAATTTTCCTCACCGTAGCTCCATAGCTCATTTGGCTGTCCTGTATGAAGGTAGCCGCCGCCCCAGTCGCGTGTATCAAGCGGTGGAATGTTGTAAGGACCGCGGTCACCGTGCATACGAAGAACTGCAGAGTAAACAGCAAATTCATACCAGCGAATTAAAAGCTGCTGGAAATCTGGATCATTTACATCATCAGTCATGAAGCCGCCTACATCAGTTGTCCACCACGGGATTCCGGCAAGACCCATATTTAAGCCTGCCTGAAGCTGGTCATAGAATGCCTCAAAGGTACTTGGAACATCGCCAGACCATACAACATTGCCGTACTTCTGGCTGCCGGCCCATGCACAGCGAAGTAAATTAACAACGGTGCCGTCACCAAGATCCTTCATGTTGTCATAGAAAACGCGGCTGTATAGCTGCGGATAAATATTAGAGCAGGAGAGAGCAGGACCTGCAATGTAGCGGTAATGGTCGAAATCGTATACACCGTAATCAGGCTCGGAGTTGTCAAGCCAGAATGCGTCGATGCCAAAATCATAATAATTTTTCTTGCAGATTTCCCATACATATTTTCTTGTTTCAGGATTAAATACATCGATCTCAACACAGTCACCCTGATAGTCGTAAGTTTGTGCTGCACCGCGTTCAGTGCGGATCAAAAGACCGCGATCCATCATTGGCTGGAAGTTTTCGCTCTTTCTGTCAACTGATGGCCATACAGAAACTATTACCTTAATGCCCATGGAGTGGAGTTCATCTACCATTGCCTTAGGATCAGGCCAGTAGGTGGTATCAAATTTCCAGTCACCCTGAACAGTCCAGTGGAAGAAGTCGATTACGATCTGGTCAATATGGATGCCTTCCTTCTGGTACTGACGTGCAACGCTAAGAACTTCATCCTGTGTGCGGTAACGAAGCTTGCACTGCCAAAGTCCCATACGATCCTCAGGAAACATCGGTGCGCGTCCTGTCACGGCTGTATAATTTTCCAAAATCTGCTTTGGTCCGTCAGCAACTGTAAGCCAATAATCCATCTGCTTGGTGGAACGTGCAGTCCATTCAGTATAGTTCTTTCCAAATGTGACCTGTCCGACAGCCGGATTATTCCACAACATACCATAGCCGAGATTGGATACAGCAAAAGGAACACTTATCTGGGAATTTCTCTGGGCAAGCTCAAGGGTACATCCCTTTAAATCCATGTAAGCTTGCTGATACTGACCCATGCCGAAGATCTTCTCACCGTCATTGCTGTCAAATTTTAAATTCAGACTGAATTCGCTTCCGCCAATGATGCCCTTCCACTCGCGGTTTACAGTTTTTAAGCAGCGGCTTTCGCGGCTCAATGTGCCATCGTAGCTGCGATAATACTCGCGTAAAAACTGTTTGCCGTCACGGTAAAATGTGATAACGCCTGCAAAGTTAACAACGGCGCATATGCGTCCATTTGTGATAGAGGCAGACTCACGCTTATCAATAGTGCCGTCACCAACCCAGTGGTCAACTTCGTGACACTCTACATCAGCATGTGAACTTTCTGGTGTTTCTGTAAGTGCCCAGTCTTGATTTGATAATTCTGGGAGCATGGTTGCACGAACACGAAGAGAATTTTTGCCCCACGGCTCAATACGAAGCATTTCGCCGCCATTTCTAGCGATTAGAACGCCATTTGCTGTTTCAAATTGCATAGAAAACCTCCTTATAAATAGTGCGATAAGTATCGCAATTTTCTTCTGCTTGTATTATACTAACAAAAGAAAGAAAATACTTGACCATTTTTCACAGATTCTGACACAGAATTGATTTTACAGTTCACACGTTGCGTGCGATTTTGCGAATGAGCGTCTTGTGAACTGCAACAAGAAGGAGATTTTCAATGAACAAACTAGAATTTGCTCGTATTCATGAAATGCAGTTTCACGGAGATATTCGTTTTCATCTGCGTCTTCATGAAATGACAAAAGAACCTCTCTGGCCAGAGCCAGTACCGCCGCATTGGCATGAGGAGTATGAGTTTTTGGTGATTACAAGAGGTACTGGAACGGCTTGTCTTAATACAAGAACAATGCACATTGAGCCTGGGGATATTTTATTTATAAATGCAGGGATTGTGCATTCATTTAGGGGGAATGAGAAAAATCAGTTGGCTTTTTATGCGCTTGATTTTGGAAGAGAGCTTATAAGCAGCTATGGCAATGATGATATTCAGCAAAAATATATCAGCCGTCAGGTAAATGGTGAGCTTATTTTCAGAGACCATTTCAAAAAGGATGATGCTATGTGGCCGTATATTGAAGAACCACTAGAAGAAATACGCACTCTTTGCAGTAAGGAAATGGCAAAAAATGAGCTTCTGATTAAATCAAGTCTGCTTCGTATATGGCATTATCTGTGCCTCGATGCAGAAGCAACGTCGATTCCTCTAAAGAAAAAGGATGATGAACGAGTGCGTCTGATAAAGCAGATTTTGCAGTATATACAGGAAAATTATGAAAAGAATTTAACGTTGTGTGGCCTTGCAGCATATTTTCATATGAGTGAGGGACAGTTTTGCCGTTTCTTTAAATCACAGATAGGAATGACTGCAATTGAGTATTTAAATTATTACCGTATCGGTGTGGCTTGTGACATGTTAAAGGAAGATGTTTTGTCAATAAGTGAGATTGCGACAGAATGCGGCTACAACAACATTAGCTACTTCAACAGGACATTTAGAAGGTACATGCACTGTACACCAGGAGAGTATCGGGTGAAAAAATAGACTGAATATAGCAATTTTTGAGAAAGCTTAAAAGAAATAAATAGAAAAGGGAGTGTATCAGATGGAATGGATGAAGAGAAAGATCAGAAGAGTGCTGGATTTGCTAGGAAAAGTGCGCTTCTTGACCATGTATTACTGGATATTTGCAATTACGATTTTGATATTTACAGGCTCTTTGGCAGTAACCAATGGAATTGCCAAAAAGGGTGTAAGAAGAGAATATCAGGAATATAATGAATCATTGTTTGAACAGGCTCAGGGCGAGATGGAGAGAAATGTGAAGGAACTGATTCAAATTGCATATAATATCATGTCGAATCGGGATATAAACACATATTTGAATACGAAGTCGCTTAGCGAGAGAAGTCGCCTTCTCGAGGATGTGATACGACTGGAGGTTAGCAATATTAAGGCGATTAAAAGCAGTATTGAGGCAATTGCTTTGTATGATGAAAATGGAAAAATGGTGGCAAATCTAGGAACCTTTTACAAAGACAAACTGTCAGAAACAGTAAAGGACTCGATTGTCTTTTCTAGTTTGATTCAGATTGGAACCAAGCGCTATTTTGGTATTCGGGTTCCATTGTATAACATTGATAAGACGCAAATCAAAGGCAGATGTGGAGAATGTCTCATTTTGATGAATATGTCGTATCTGGATGAAATACTTGAAGGACGTCTTCCTACGAGCGATTCAAGTTTTGTGTTAAAGGGAGAAGATGGTCAAATTATGGTTCAACAGGGAGTTGAATTGGAAGAAAACAAACTGGATACTGCATGGCAAAGCGAAGATCTAAGTCCTGGATGGAGTATTTATCAGGGCAATGTTTCAAAAACAAATTGGCAGCTGGTATTAAGTGTTCCGAACAATACACTATATCAGAATTTAAATTATTTACAGAGGATCAATGGAATTACATACATCATTATTGGTGGCTTGTTATTGGCATTTTTTGTTGTGATTTATGCAAGTATTCTTCGACCAATACGGGAGCAGACACTGTTCATGAATTATTATGCCAAAAATCGAAAAAGTCGTATGGAAGTGAAATCACATAACGAGATGGGTGTTTTGGCAGAAAATTTAAATGCGATGCTTGATGACATTGATTGTCTTACAGAGGAGAACATACGAAGCAAAGAGCAGATACTTGAGGCAAACTATCAGAAAAAGCAGTCAGAGCTTGTTGCGTATCGAAATCAGATCAATCCGCACTTCATGCATAATACATTTGAGTGTATTCGAGGGATGGCTCTATTGTATGAAGTGCCTGATATAGCAGAGATAGCAGAAGCCTTGTCACGCTTTTTCTCGTACAATGTGCGTGGAAAGGGATATGCGACAATTCGAGAGATCGCAGATCATATTCACGACTATGCATCCATCATTGGGTATCGATTTATGAATAAATACACGATTTCGATTGAGATAGAAGAGGAAGTCAGGGATCAATATATGCCAAAAATGATTTTGCAGCCGCTAGTAGAGAATGCGGTGTTTCACGGATTAGAGCCAAAGGAAGAGAGTGGAAACGTATCGGTTTTTGTGGGAAAGGAAAAGGACAGGCTGGCGATTCGTGTGCAGGACAGCGGTTGCGGTATGGATGAAAAAGAATTAGAAGCGCTTCAAGTTAAGCTGAAAGAATATGACAGAACAAGCCTACTTCCATTGCAAAAGCATGGAATTGGAATGGTGAATATTTATCGCAGGTTACGATTGTTTTACGGAACCCAGTTAGAGTTTAATGTGACAAGTAAGGTTGGGGAAGGAACACAGATTGAAATTCTTGTTCCAATGAATATGAAGATGGAGGAAGAAAATGTATCAGGTATACTTGATTGACGATGAGCCGTGGGTTTTGATTGGACTGGAACGTCTTATTTCGTGGGAAAAATATGGATTTTGTGTGGTTGGAAAATCAACATCTAGCCGAGAGGCGTGGGGACAAATTGTAGAAAAAAAGCCAGATGTGGTGATAACAGATATTCGAATGCCTGGTCTAAATGGACTAGAATTGTTAGGAAAAATGAAAAAGGAAAAGCTAGATAGTGAGGTGGTGCTCGTAAGTGGATTTGCTGAGTTTGAGTATGCGAGAACTGCAATTCGTGAGGGTGCATTTGATTATTTGGTCAAGCCAGTCAATAAAGAACAGCTGACAGATTGCATTCAAAGGTTGGGAAAGCTGTTGGACGAAAAAAATAAGAAAGCAGAAACAAGATCAGTTTCTGAGACAATTGATATGATTTCCAAATATAAAGGTGAGTGCAGTGCATGGGAGTTTTTGTGTGACACAGCAAAGAGTGAGCTTCCAAAGAGAAGCTATTATATGGCATGCTTGTATCGTTTTGAAAAGGTTTCGCAAGTATCAGATATTCAAACGATTGCAGATACCGTATTCAATACAAGCATTGTTCCGATTGGAGAAAAAGAAGTTCTAGCAGTCATTGGGATGGATCTTCATCAAAATGAGGGATATTATGCAAAAAAAATATTGGAGAAAATGCGTGTAAATAAGAAAGAAGAACCACAGAGAATGGTTTATGGATGCAGTATAATTTTTGCAAAAGAGGTTCAAATGTATAAGCTGTATGCACGGGCAAAAAATGCCTGTGACAGTGCACAGTTTGCAGGAATAGAAATGCTTGTGGATCATAGGGGAGGAAATTGGAGAGGTAGTACAGAGTTGATCCAACAAATTCGGTATCAGAGAAATTGTGTAACAAAGTCAATAGAAGAGTTGGAGCAGCTTGTGCAATCGGGAGAAATTTTACTGGATGAATTGTGGAAAACAATTTTGATGATGAGACAGGCCTATGCAGATTCACAGAATGAACCAAATCAAATTGGACATAACTGCGAAAGTGCAGAGGATCTACTTCGAACATATAAAAATTGCAATCGATTTTTTGATACATTGAAGGAAGTTCTAACATTTGATGAAAGCAAACAAATGATGAAACAAATTTGGGAGTATATAGATTGTAATTATATGGAAAATAAAACAGCAGCGGCACTTGGAACTGAGCTTGGCATTAGCCAAGGATATTTGAGTCAGCTGGTAAAGAAAGAGACAGGAAAAACGTATTCAGAGCTGATTCAGCAAAAGAAGCTAGAAAAGGCAAAAGAATTGTTAAAATATTCGGAAAAAACGGTTGGGCAAATTGCGAAGGAGACTGGTTATTCTGATTACTATTATTTTACAAAAATCTTCAAGCGTTTGACAAATTTATCGCCAACTGAGTACCGAAAACAGGAGAAAAAGTAAAAATCACAATATATTCGAATGTAATAGCTAAGAGTAATCAAATTACCATATAAAAAAAGAAAAAGTACATACTAATTTTTTGAGCATAATGTATAATTTGAACCATAAGAAACGAGACGACCTTGAATTAGGAAAGGAGATTTATATGAAAAAGAAATTGGTATCATCGGTAGTTTTAGCAGCGACTTTGGCAGCATCGGCTGTAGTTCCAGCATTTGCTGAAGAGGGAACCAGTGAAGTCTATTGGTATTCAGATGTATCTGGATACGGCCCTGCAAACTGGAATACAGAGTCCTCACCAGCTCTTGATTATATCAGAGACAATATTGGATTAACCTTTAATCTGGAGCAGCCGCCGACAGATGCGGCGACAAAACTCGGACTCATGCTTGCAACCAACGATCTGCCAGATATTATTTCAATCACAAATAGCGATAGCATTAAGGATTTGATCAATGCTGGCGCCGTATGGGATATGGAGGAATTTTTGACGACCTATGATCCAGACTCTTGGATACTTCAGGATTATCCAGAGGATCATAAGCAGGCACTGATTGATCGTGATGGTGGTTGGTATAGCATCGCTTCGCATATTGAGACACCAGATAACAGAAAGATTTATCCACCAGATGACGAGTGCTGGGTAGATGTAGTAGAAAAGGGAAGCAACCTTTGCATCATGTTTGACAAGAGCATTATGGATGCACTTGGTATTACAGAGGAAATGGTTTCCACAGAGGAAGGCTTCTATGAGGCTTGTGAGATTGTAAAGAATTCTGGATATACAACCGAAAATGGAGAGAGCGTGATTCCGGTTGTTCTACATGCAGATCGTTGGATTAGCGCTTCATTAGATGATATTTTGTCATGGAATTTTGGTGCAGTGCCAGTGGATGAAAATGGAAATTATCGTCATAAAGAATTAAGTCCAGGCTATAAGAATGCATTGAAATTTGTAAATAATTGTGTTCAAAAGGAATATTTGGACGTAAACATTCTGACATTGGATGAAGCTGCATTGAAGACCTATCTGGAGGCAGGACGTGTATTCTGTTGGATTGGAAATCAGGCACTGATCAATAAGGAGAATACAAGTTGGGTATCTTATGGTGCAATCACACCAGAGAACGAGGCAAAGGGTGCACTTCCAGTTAATCAATCAGCAGGAACTGGCTGGATCCAGACATTTGTTTCAAAGAGCTGTAAGGAACCAGAGAAGGTTGCAGAGTTCTTAAGCTGGATCACCAGTGAGGAAGGTCTGATGATGGACTACTACGGAATCGAAGGTGACTACTATACAGTTGATGATAAGGGAATTGTGACAAAGACAGAAAAGGGAGAGCAGGAACTTTCAGATCTGTACAGCAACAATATCTTATTCTGGCCATTTGCCAATACTTCTTTTGAGCGTCATACCGAGCCGGTTCCGGATCCAACAAGTAACCGTGGTATTGAGATTGCACTGATGCCTGCATTTGGTAAAGAAGATACGACATATATCTATGATTCCTCTTTAATTAACTTCCCAGATACCGTTTTAGAGCCATCAAGTGATCTTGGAATTAAGCTGTCACAGGTAAAGAATTATCTGGAATCTCAGAAGGCAAAGATCGTTACTGCAAAGACGGATGAGGAATTTGAGACTGAGTACAACAATATGGTATCCACACTTGAAGATTATAGCATCGCAGATATTGATGCAGCTTACAATGAAGTATACCAGAAAAACTGCGAGAATACTGGAAACAAAATTGAAGACATAAATGCAGACTTGTACAAGTAAGTAGTGACCAATAGAAATAAGAGTGAGGATGCAAAGAAATTTGCATCCTCTTTCTATAAAACTTTCTATAAAAATAGGTAGGAAATGAGGCTTATATGAAAAAAAAGAAAAACTTTACATTAGGAAAAGACTGGACGACACAGTTTCAGCTGCATACGCTGATGCTGCCAGGAACAGTTTGCATAATCGTGTTTAGTATTCTGCCTTTGTTTGGACTGATTTTGGCATTTAAAAACTACTCAGTTGTTGAAGGTGTGGCTGGAATTTTCACAAGCAAATGGTATGGATTCCAAAATTTTAAAATAATTTTTGGAAACCATGATTTTACCAGAATGTTGGTAAATACATTGGGAATTAATCTACTTGGTAATTTGATTAACATTCCGGCAGCATTGTTTTTTGCACTTTTGATCAATGAGATTGCCTCTCCATTTTTAAAAAAATCGGTGCAGACATTAACCTACATGCCGCATTTTATTTCATGGGTTGTATTTGGTGGTATTGTCATTACACTATTAAGCTCAGATGGTCCGATTAACCGTTTTTTGACAGAAATTGGTATATTGAGTTCGCCAATTGTCTTTATGGCACAGCCGGGAAATTTCTGGGCAATTGCGATCATCTCAAATTTGATCAAGGAATTGGGCTGGAGCACGATTTTGTATACGGCAGCAATTGCAGGCGTGGATCAGGAATTATATGAGGCGGCAGCAATTGACGGAGCAGGACGTTTTCGCAGAATGATAAGTATTACGATTCCATGTATCAAGGGAACGATTATGATCATGGTGATCTTTGCAGTTGCTGGAATTTTGAATAATAACTTTGATCAGATTTATGTTCTCCAAAATTCCTTTAATTTGGAGCGAAGCGAAGTAATTGATACCTATATCTACAAGATTGGTATTCAGCAGCTTCAATTTGGAATGGCAGCAGCCGTTAATATTACAAAATCCTTCTTTTCACTGGCACTTTTGTTACTTGCAAATGCTATTGTGAGCAAGCTGTCAGATGGATATGGATTATTCTGATGGAAGGAGGCTTGGAAAATGAACATTAAAAGTAAAAAAACAAAAGCATTTAATATAGTTTTGGGATTTTTCATGGTGGTAATCACACTCATTACCTTGTATCCAGTATGGTTTTCTGTGATCAATTCCTTAAACAGTGCAAGTGCCATTGCAAAAAACGGTTATGCGATGGTACTTACAGATGAATTTTCACTGGCTAGCTGGCAGGCTGTGTTAAAAAATTCAGAAATTGTAAAAGCCTTTTTTATCACATTAGCAAGAACGGTTCTTGTAACAGCAGGGCAGACCGTAATTACCTCTATGTTTGCCTATGGATTTTCTAGAAATTATCTGTGTGGAAAAAAGTTTTATGCAACAATCGGCTTTATTAGCATGTATTTAAATGGTGGTGTCATTTCCTATTTCTTACTTTTTACAGGAATGAAGATCTATAATACATTCTGGGTGTATATTATTCCTAGTTTGTTTGGCGGATTTTATAATGTAATTATTTACAATGCAAATTTCCGTGAGATACCAGCATCACTAGTAGAATCGGCAAAGCTTGATGGTGCAAGTGAGTATTCCATTTTCTTTAAAATCTTTATGCCATTGTCAAAGCCAGTTCTTTCAGCGCTTGCAATCTTTACAGCAGTTGGAACATGGAATGATTACACACAGACCTTGTATTACACAAGATCAACAGATCTTCAGACATTATCCTACTACATGCTGACAATAATTAAGTCTAGTCAGACTGCGGAGAATATGAGCAAAATGGGAACTGCTGCTTCTTCTGTTTTAAGTACAATGTCAGAGCAGGCGAGCAATTATAAAACAATTGAATTGGCATGTATGGTTTTATCATCAATTCCGCTTATTGTTATGTATCCGTTTGCACAGAAATTCTTTGAAAAAGGACTTATGGTTGGTTCCGTAAAGGGTTAAAACTTTTGCAAAAGAAAGGAAAAGAACATGGAAACAAAAATGGAAAAGGGGTTTCCAGCACCGTTGTTTCGCGATCCTATTTTTGATGGAGCATCAGACCCAACGGTGATTTGGAACAAAAAGGAAGCGTGCTACTATATGTTTTATACCCAGAGGCGCTCTACATCGGTACAAGTTGGATTTTCATCAATCCATGGAAGTAAGATTGGAGTGGCAACGTCAACAGATAAAAAAGGCTGGCTTTATCGCGGTACATTAAAAAATCTTGATATTGAGCATGGTCATAATACCTTTTGGGCACCAGAGATTTTGGAGGCAAATGGAACATATCATATGTATGTATCATATATTACAGGAATCCCAACAACATGGGAGTATCCAAGACATATTCTCCACTATACATCTGAAAATCTTTGGGACTGGACTTATCAGTCAACATTGCAGCTGTCATCTGAGCGCGTGATTGATGCATGTGTGTATGAGGTTTGTCCAGGTGTTTACAAGATGTGGTATAAGGATGAAAACCATGACAGCCATATTTATGCAGCACAGAGCACTGATCTGTATAAATGGGAGGTAGTTGGAGAGGAAATTTCTGACTGTTCACAGGAAGGACCGAATGTATTTGAGCTTGGTGGAAAGAAATGGATGATATGTGATTGCTGGAAGGGTCTTTCTGCGTATGTATCAGATGATTTTATTAATTGGAAACGTTGCCCAGGTAATCTTCTTGTAGAGCCAGGCAAGGATCCATCTGATCAGACAAATGGTCATCATGCTGATATTCTAGTAGAAAATGGTGAAGCAGAGATTTATTATTTTACTGGACAGTATCCGGAAGACTGTGCGGATGTAGGACTTCGTGCATTGACTGCTGTGCAGGGGTGTAGGCTGTATGCAGAGGATGATAAGCTTTGCTGTGTGAGATGATCGGGAATTAAAAGAGAATTTTTGACAAATACTTGATTTTGCCAGTGGGATATGATATCCTACCTCTAGGCAAAAGATGTTATCACGATCATGATTGGTCGTCAAAACGAAAACCCCCAGTGTGCTAGCACTGGGGGTTTTCTATTCCATTTTTACATCAGAAACACTGCCCTTTTGAACAAAATAAACTGGCAAAAATAAGAATAATAAGCGATTTTGCACAGAAACAAACGGAAAATGGATGGAAATGGAAGAAGTGCTTTGTTATAATTGTTTTAAACTAAAAAAGTTAAGGGGCAAAAAGGCCAGAAAGGAAAGAATAATGACAAAGAAAGAACGTGTACTTCATGCATTTCACAATGAACCGGTGGATCGTGTTCCAATCGCATTTTGGTATCATTTTTCACCAGATGATGATTTTGGACAGGAGACGATTGATGAGCATTTGAGATTGTACCGTGAGGCAGATTTTGATCTGATTAAAGTTATGTGTGATGGATATTTTAATTATCCAAATCCGGGAATTGCTCAGATTAAAAATCCAGAAGACTGGTTTAACTTAAAACCGCTGGGAGCAGATCATCCATATATCCGTAAGCAGATTGCCCGCGTAAAAGGTGTAGTTGAAGCGGTAAAGGATGATTGCTGCGTATTTTATAATGTATTTTGTCCAATGTCTTTGATGCGCTTTGGTACAAGCGAGGAGCTTCTTATGAGCCATTTAAAGGCAAATCCAGAAGCAGTATGTCATGCATTTGAGGTAATTGGAGAAGATATTAGATCTCTGATTAAAGGCGTGATTGAAGAAGCAGGCTGCACTGGTATTTATTATTGTGTTCAAAATGCAGAGGAGTTTCGTTTTACAGCAGAGGAGTACAAGAAAATCGTAACACCAGCTGAGTTAGCTGTTTTAGAGTATGCTAATACATTAAGTGACAACAACATTTTGCACTGCTGTGGCTGGGCAGGAGATAAAAACCGAATTGAAGTATGGAAAGACTATCCAGCAAGAGCTGTCAATTGGGCAGTTTATGTTGAAAATTTGAGCCTGAAGGATGGCAAAAATTATTTTGGCGGACGTTGTGTGTTAGGAGGATTTGACAACCGCAAGACGGGTATTCTTTACAGTGGAAGCAAGCAGGCAATAAAGGATGAAACAAAACGTTTGCTTAAGGAAACAGGAACGGTTGGAGTAATTCTTGGTGGTGACTGTACAGTACCTAGTGATATTGACCATGAGCGTTTTAGCTGGGTAAGAGAAGCTGCCGATGAGTTTATGGGACTGTTGACTGACAAGAGCATTCGTGCGGGAAGGTGATCGGATGAGTTTGGGAGAGTTGCAAAGAGAACAGATGACAGATGAGGACAAGGAGATTGCATTGTGGGTCTCTGATAAAATGCCGCAGCTAGTTAAGGATCTGACTAGAATTTGCCGCATCCCAAGTGTGGCGGTCGTGCCAGAAGATAAAAAGCCGCCATATGGTCCAGAATGTGTCAGAGTATTAGATGAGATGCTGCAGATCGGCAAGGAGTATGGACTGGACACAAAAAATTTTGACTCTTGTGTCGGTAGAATCCGATATGGAGATGGAGAAAAGTCTATTGGAATCTGGAGCCATCTTGATGTTGTCCCAGTAGGAGGCTACTGGGAGCATGACCCGTTTGAGCCTGTTGTGGAGCAGGGATATATGATTGCCAGAGGTTGTCAGGATAATAAAAGTTCAGCAGTAATGGCGCTATATGTTCTTTTATATATGAAGGAACATAAAATCAAGCTTCCGTATAGCCTTGATGCTTATATGGGTACGAGCGAAGAGGTTGGAATGTTTGATATTGATCATTTCGTAGCTCATTATCCGTGCCCAGAGCTGTCTCTTGTACCAGACAGCGGATTTCCAGTATGCTGTGGAGAACGCGGAAGTTTTAATGGAGAGCTGACGGCAAATGAAAGCGTTAGTGAAAGGCTGATTTCTTTGTCATGTGATTGTGGTTTGTATTCTGTTCCTAATATTGCGGAGGCTGTTGTTATGGACGCACCGCGTATTAAAGAGCTTATATCATCAAGGAAATCATCTGTAACGGTGGAACAAATGCAGACAGAAAATGGAAAGCGTGCCTGGAAACTTACAGCTCATGGCATAACAGCTCACGGTGCATCACCAAAAGCCGGAAGCAATGCATTGACGATTCTTTGTGAAGCGATTTGTCGATATGAACTCGCCTCAGAGAATGACTGCAAAGTGTTGTCATGGATTATTTCTATTAATAAAGATTGTCATGGAACACCGCTTGGTGTATTTTTTGAGGATGATATTTCAGGACCGATTGTATTAACTGTGACACAGGGATGGATAAAAGATGGTCATTTGGTATTTGGATTTTTGTCAAAGTATCCGGCAGGCTGTAAAGAAGATCTTGCAGTGATAGCAGAAAAGAAAGCAAATGAAAATGGATTTTCGCTTAATGTAACAAGAAATACAAAGCCAACATTGTTTGATCCGAAGCATCCAGCAGTGACTATTATGACGGACACCTACAATCGTTTGACAAAAAATCATGAGAAGCCATTTGTTATGAGTGGTGGAACTTATGCAAGAAAGCTTCCAAGAGCCTTTGCATGCGGAACAGGTATGCCGTTGCCGCCAGCTCCAGAGGGACTTTTCCAAAAGGGACATGGAGATTATCATCAGCCAGATGAGGCCATCTCGTTAAAACGTGTTGAGACAGCACTTGTGATTTATATCAAGGGAATCCTTGAGATTTGCAGGAAAGTGTCATTATGACTATTTATATAGAAAAAAACACAAAAATCCCACCGCTTTAAGTAAGCGGTGAGGTTTTTGGACTTTTAAATACTTTTTTTACAGATGCAGCAGCAGCTTCCTTAGCGCCTTGCGCTGTTTTTTTAGCAATTGCAATCACATCTTTATGTAATTCACATTTTTTTAGAAAATCAATTGCTTCCTTATAGGAGTCTTTTCGTGCCTGCGGCATTTCAATTGGTCCATCAGCACTGAAAAGATATTTTTTTGTTAAAATACCAACACGGATTGTCATAAATGCATTGACGGTACCTTGTGCAGCAGAGGCAAAGACAAGGCCGGGAAGCTTCATAGCAGCGTTTCCAGTTACAAGTGGAAGCAATTCTTCAAGATCCATCTCCTCAAGACCGCCTGCTAAAAATGTTGCCTTTAAGATGCGCACATAGAGTCCAAGGAGTGATGCACCGCTTGGGCGATAGCCGCAGGATTCTACTATGGTGCGTATCAGGTGGAGATTGACAGAAAGCATAGAAAACATATCGTAAAAAGCTGTCTGAGAGATTGCTGTTGTAACAAAAGCTGTCTTTGCAGCACTTTTGATCTCGCTGTCTATGACAGGAGAGAACTTTTCTGTGAAAAATTCAATCAAAAGATCATCGGCCTGATTGCCTTGTTTTAAGAAATCCTCAAGCTGCGCAGTTTCTTCATTTGTAAGCTCTGTGTTTTTCTTTAAGTTATCGGTAAGCTTGCGGCACCAGTAGAAGCGGGCACGTCCATCACGGTAGCGAAGCATATACATAGAAAAGATGGGGCGCCTCCAAACACTTACAATAGGCCATATAATACCTGCACCCAAACAGGCAAGAACAATTAGTCCGTACAGCCAGGCAAGAATGGGACTGACAGAATTAAGCTGCTGCCCAAGAGAGATTAGACCGCTGAGCAAAAAGAGAAACAGTAAAAGAAAAAGTGAGACAGCGGGTATTATGGCAGATGCATATTTTTTCTTACGGTTCATGAAAAACTCCCTTCTATAAGAAATATTAAAAAACTATGTAAAGCGAACAGCTGAAGTTCGCTTTGCTGCTGTGTTCAAATAGTATATCTAAAAATAAATTTTTGTGCAAGAGTGTTAAGAAAATAAAAAACAAAGAGCGTGCGCAACACTAAAAAACTATTATTGCGCATTATTGTGCTCAAAAATTGTGAAAAAAGTATGAAATACGTTGGGTATATTATGCAGGATGAAAATTGACAGTTAAAAAGCTAAAAAGTATAATGTAACTATCATAAAACATTGGTAAAAACGTCAATGAGGAAACAAAAAGTGCGCAATAAAATGCGCAACAGAAAGGAATGGAAAGCAATGAATAATGAAGTGGTGAAAAAACCAAGAGGTCCTAAGGCTTTCTTCAAAAAAGTGTACCGTTATCGTCAGTTTTTGATTATGCTGGCACCAGCAGTAATCTATACATTGGTTTTTGCGTATTATCCAATGGCGGGTGTTGTTCTGGCATTTAAGAAGTACACTTATGCCGGCGGTATCTGGGGAAGTGCATGGAACGGATTTAAAAATTTCGATTTCTTTTTTAAATCTGGTCAGGCATGGCTGGTAACGAAAAATACGGTATTGTATAATATTGTTTTTATTGCTGTAAATACGATCATGCAGATCGCGGTCGCAATTTTCTTAACGGAGATTCATAACAAACATTACCGCAAGATCACACAGTCGCTTATGTTCCTTCCATATTTCATTTCATGGGTTATTGTAGGCGTTATGGCCTTCAACATTTTTAGTTCTGATTATGGATTTATGAATCGTATGATTACATCTGCTGGAGGTAAGAAGATTTCCTTCTATACAAAGCCTGAGTATTGGCCATTTATCCTCGTATTCTTTAATGTATGGAAGAACATTGGATACGGATCAGTTATGTATCTGGCAGCAATTATGGGAATTGATACATCAGTTTATGAGGCAGCCGCAATCGACGGTGCAAACGTATGGCAGCGAATCCGCAAGATCACCATTCCGATGATCATGCCTACCACCATTATTTTGCTTTTGCTTTCTGTAGGAGGTATCTTCAAGGGCAACTTCGATTTATTCTACAATTTAGTAGGAAACAATGGTCTTTTGTACAACAAGACAGACGTTATTGATACGCTGACCTTCCGTGCATTGATCAGCAGTCAGGATTTCGGTATGTCAGCCGCAATCGGCTTATATCAGTCGGTACTTTGCTTTGTCACAATTGTAATTGTAAACTGGCTTGTAAGTAAGTACGACAAGGATTACACATTATTCTAAAGGGGGATGCGTACAATGAGTTCAAAAACAAAAGCCGGCAAGATTAGACATGGCAAGGATATCATTTCACTTAATATTGTGGCGTACGCCTTTACGGGTATTGTGGCAATCCTGTGTCTGATTCCATTTATCATGATCGTTTCAGGATCCTTTTCATCTGAGGCAGCGATCAACAAAAACGGATTCAGCCTTCTGCCGCAGGATTTTTCCTTAGATGCATATAAGACGGTGTTTCGTGATCCATCAGTCGTCTTCAGAGCATATGCAACCACAATCGGTCTGACTGCTGTTGGTACTGTTGTAGGTCTTTTGCTTCAAACGATGACTGCATATGCACTGGCAAGAAAAGATTTTGAGTGGAGAAACAAGTTTTCATTCTTCTTCTACTTTACAACATTATTCTCTGGTGGTTTGGTACCATATTACATTTTGATGACCAACACTCTCGGATTAAGGGACAATTATCTGGCATTGCTATTGCCGCTTATGTTCTCTGTTTATAATTTGCTCATTATGAAGAGTTATATTATGGCTCTTCCAGAGTCTTTGATTGATGCAGCAAAGATTGATGGGTGCAGTGAATACCGCACGTTATTCCAGATTGTAATGCCACTTATTAAGCCGGCATTAGCGACAGTTGGACTTTTCATTGCACTGGCATATTGGAACGATTGGTACAATGCAATGCTTTATATTAAGAAAGAAGAGATGTATCCGCTTCAATATTTCTTATATCAGAAGATAAACGGAATTGAGGCTTATAAAAAGCTTTTGGCAAACGGAAACGTCAGTGGTGACGTTGTAAGTGCCGTATCTCTGCCAACGCAGACATTAAAGATGGCACTGACTATCGTTGTTACAGGACCAATCGTTTTGGCATATCCGCTTGTACAGAGATATTTTGTACAGGGTATTACAATTGGTGCAGTAAAGGGCTGATGAAGTTTATAAAAAGTAAAACCAAACAATATCAAATAAAATCAAACAAAATTAAGGAGGCTTATTATGAGAAGAGCAAAGAGAAACGCAGCGAAGCTGTTAAGCGCAGCTATGGCAGTTGGAATGATGGCTGGAATGGCAGTTCCGGCAGCAGCAGAGGAAGAGTCCACCAATATCTGGGCATCTGATGTAGATACATCCGAGCCAATGGAATTAAAGATGTACCTGATTGGTGATAGAACACCAGATTTTGATGAGGTATATGGAAAGATCAATGAGATTCTTGAGGAAAAGTTAAACTGTACTTTATCCGTTGATTTCTTATCCTGGGGCGAGCATGATACTAAGTATTCTCTGTTATTCTCAGGCGGAGAGGATTTTGATTTAATCTTTACAGCTTCAAGCTGGGGTCACTATGAGCAGACTGTTGCACTTGGCGGATTTTCTGAGCTTACAGAGGAAGATATTCAGACTTATGCACCTGGCATTTGGGATGTTGTTCCAGAAATGGCATGGGATCAGGCAAAAATTGACGGCAAAGTTTATATGGTCCCAAATTATTCAAACGAGTTTGGACAGGATGTTCTGGCAGTTCGCGGCGACTTGATGGAAGAGTATGGCATTGATGAGATCAAGGATTGGGACAGCTTAATGGCATTCTTTAAGGCTTGTGCTGAGAATGGCATGTATGCAAGCCAGGGTGGCCCATGGTATCAGTATTTCCAGGAAAAGGGACTTTCTACTTTGGGCGGTGCTCCAAAGGGTGGTGAGCTTGTTCTTTACAATACACAGGATCCAGAGGATACTGATTTGTATTATATCCTTGACTGGGATGGATTTGCTGATTACTGCAAGCAAATGAAAGAGTTAGCAGATATGGGTGCATGGTCATCTGATGTATTAAATTCTAGTGATGAAAGACAGACTGGTCTGTTAACAGGAAGAACTGCATCTATGGTATGGAACTTAGGAAGCTGCCTGACCTACGCAAAGCAGGCAAATAAGGAGAACCCAGACTGGAACGTAACACTTGTTGATCCTGTTTCTGATCTGCCAAAGAAGGTACAGCCGTACATCAACAACGGTGTTGCGATCAATGCAGCAAGCAAAAAGAAGGAAAGAGCACTCATGGTTCTTAATGAGTTCTACACCAACCCAGAGGTTTATGATCTGGCAATGCTTGGTATTGAGGGCAAGCACTGGGAGGCAGTTGGTGATGATCAGTATAAGGTAATTGACGAGTCTGGCTATGGCGTAAGCAGCAACTGTAACTGGGGTTGGAACAATGCAGATCTTACAAGAACTGAGTATATTGAAGACAGAACTGCACTGGATGACAAGTATGATGAGATGAAGGCTGAGTGGGAAGCAAACATTAAGCCATCTCACGTTCTGGAAGGCTTCACATTTGATAACACTAATGTAGCGTCTCAGGTGGCAGCAGTAGAGGCAAACATCGAAACCTATTACAATCCGCTTGTAAACGGACTTGTAGATGATGTAGACGCAACAATTGAGCAGTTTAGAGCAGCACTTGAGAGCGCTGGTATTCAGGATGTGCTTGATGAGTTAGAGAGACAGAAGGAAGAATTTATCGCAGCAAAGGCAGAGTAATCTGACAGCGATTAAGGCGGGAAGGACTGCAAAGCTGACAGCCCTTCCCGCTTTCTTTTTAGAAAAAGTTGGGAAAAGGAGATAAGGAAAATGACAATAGAAGAGATTGCGAATGAGCTTGGTGTATCAAAGAGTACTGTATCTAGAGCATTGTCAGGAAAAGGAAGAATCGGAAAAGCTACTATAGAACGTATTCAGGCTTATGCCGCAGCGCAAGATAATTTGTCGAACCAATATGGAGAAAAGAAGGCGAATGACGAGAAGAAATTGGTGAAAACAGGGAATATCGGCGTTGTGATCCCAGCAGATGCGTATACGGCTAGTATTCCCTTTTTTCAGGAGTGTCTTCTTGGAATCAGTGAAGCAGCTGCATCAGAAAATTATAATGTGATTATCACGACGGGAACAGCGACAGATTATTCAGGAGCCAAGCAGCTTGTAGAGGATCACAAAGTAGATGGGATGATTTTAATGCGAAGCTATGACGAGGATTTGACACTGGAATATCTTACAAAGCAAGGCATCCCAGTTGGGCTTACAGGAAGCTGTGCAGATGAAAATGTAATTCAAGTTGACAGCGATAATAATGAGGCAGCGCACCGCATGACATCTATGCTAATTGATTGTGGTTATAAAAAGTTTGCGTTGATTTTGGGAGAATCAACTTATCGTGTTAATCATGAACGAATTGATGGTTTTTATCAGGCAATTGACCGTTATGGACTTGCACGGGAACAGCAGCTGTGTATTCGTAATTTTAAGTGTATGGGACTGATGGATAATATAATTCATGATGTTATGAGTAACAAGGTAGAGTGTGTGATATGTGGAGATGATGTTATTTGCAGTCGAATGATGTCAAGGCTTCAGGCGGAAGGGTATCGAATCCCACTTGATATTGGAATTGCTGCCCTTTACAATGGTGCTACGCTGGACTGCTTCACTCCAGCGGTTACGGCGGTCAACATTTTAGCGAGACAGCAGGGCATTACAATCGGAAAGCAGATGATTCATTGCCTAAAGGGAGAAATTTATAACAAAAAAACTATGCTGGACTATGAGATATTACTTCGAAAGTCAGCAGGAAGGACGTTTTAAGATGCTTGATTATTATAAGGGAATGGATATTTCGTTTTTGCAGGAGTATATGGAAAAAGGAATGAAGACATACGATCTGGATGGCACACCGACTGATCCACTTGAGCTTGCAAAAAAACATGGTGTTAACGCAATGCGTCTTCGCATCTGGCATACACCTGAAAATGTGCCGGAGTCTGGTGGATACTGCAGCTTAGAGCGGACGATTGCGATGGCAAAAAAGATCAAACAGGAGGGCTTTGATTTCCTGCTTGATTTTCATTACTCAGACTGGTGGGCAGATCCAGGTAAGCAGAGAAAGCCAATGGCATGGGAAAATCTTCATGGGACAGAACTTGAAGAAGCTGTGTATACGTACACAAAAAAGGTGCTGTGCGCGTTAAAGGAAGCTGGCGCAATGCCAGATATGGTTCAGATTGGAAATGAGATTCGAAGCGGTCTTCTTTTCCCAGATGGAGAACTGCCAGATTATGTATCAATGGTACGTTTAGTGAATGCCGGAATCAGGGCGGCCAGAGAAATTGGAGGCAAAGAGCTTCTTATTATGATTCATCTTGATCAGGGCGGCCGCTATTTTTACTTAAAAGATTGGTTTGATCGTGCATTTGAAGCAGGGCTTTCTGACTTTGATGTGATCGGTCTGTCATATTATCCATTTTGGCATGGCACATTTAACGATTTAAAGGAAACAACAAAAAAGCTAATACAGGATTTTAAAAAGCCGATTATTCTTGCTGAGACTGCACATGCATGGCGAAAGAGCAAAAATGGCTTTATTGATGAAGCTCAGGAAAAGATTGCAGGCTTTGCGGCATCGCCATTGGGACAGCGTATGGTGCTTGATATGGACAATACAATCATGGCCTCTCTTCCTGATAAAATGGGAAGAGGAATTTACTATTGGGAACCACTGTGCATTCCGCGCGGCGATGAAGGCGGATGGGCAGAAAATATGGGAATACTTGATGAGCGCGGACAGGCAATGGAGGCAATTCATTCCTTTGAATTTGTAAGAGGTGATGCAAAGCCAGAACTTCCAGCAAAGATTTACAAACCGCAGCGGCTTACAGTACAGGTACACCAAAATGTACAGCTTCCGGAAGAAGTAAAAGTGCTTTACCGCGATGGAAACATTCAAAGTCACAAGGTCAAATGGGAAAATGCAGGGGCAGTTAAGGCTGATGAAATCGGCACGATTTTTGTAAATGGCATAATTGATGGATTCGATGGGTTTGATGAATTGGATGATGAGTGGACAAAACCTGTAGTTCAGGAGATTGAGGTTGTAGAGAAGCTGATGAGCGAGAAGAATCTTTTTGCAGATGCAAATTGGGATGATGGCCTGACGCAGTGGGAGACAAGCAGCAGTGAGGATGGAGTAAATGTACAGCTGTATCCAGAATTTGAAGATCCATTTCCAGCGCCGCCTGTCAATGCAGTGCGTGTAGAGGGTGTAAAAAACTTTACATTTCATATCAGCCAGAAAAAGAAAAATCTGGCATCAGGACGATATGTATTGAAGGCGCAGTATTCTGGAACTGATACTACTGGTGTAGAGGTTCATTTGTTTGCAGAAAAAACAAAGGACACTAACACTCAAAGCAGTGAGCTGTTTCAGGCTGTGATTCATCCTACAAAGGAGTGGCAAGAAAGCAAAATCAATTTTTCAATTGAAGAAGGAGATACACTCACAGCAGGACTTACGATCAGTGCACCTCCAGTCTATGGTATGGTTAGAAGATTTTTGCTGTACAAGGAAGATTGATGAAGATAGATATAAAGACGAATAATAGAAGACAGAGAGGAAAGAAAACATGAGCACAACGTATGGTTTTACAAATAAATATCTGACGAAAGATGGAAAGCCGTGGTTTCCGGTGATGGGTGAGATTCATTTTAGCCGTTATCGTGTAGATTTATGGGAAGAATCTCTTCGTAAAATGAAAGCAGGCGGCTTGTCGATTGCATCTGTTTATGTCATTTGGATTCATCATGAGGAAGAGGAAGGAAAATTCGATTTTACAGGAAATAGAAATCTTCATGATTTTTTGGAAGCAGCAAAGAAAGTGGGAATTTCTGTATTTCTTCGCCTTGGTCCGTGGGTACATGGAGAGGCAAGAAACGGAGGATTTCCGGACTGGCTGCAAAAAAAGCAGGATGAAATTGATTTAAGAAGCAATGACCCTGCTTATCTTGCATACGTGAGACGTCTTTGGGAGAAGGTCTATGAGCAGGCAAAAGGTTTTTTGTATCAGGATGGCGGCCCGGTGATTGGCATGCAGATTGAAAATGAGTATGGTCATGTTGGCGGATATAATGGAGAAAAGGGTGAGCAGCATATGCGCACACTTACAGCAATGGCAAGAGAGATTGGCTTTGATCTGCCACTTTGCACGGCAACAGGCTGGGGCGGTGCTGCGACTGGAGGACTTCTTCCTGTAATGGGCGGCTACTGCGAGGCACCTTGGGATCAGCGTATTACTGAGATTGAGCCAAACTCAAATTATGTATTTAGTCATATAAGAAACGATGCACTGATTGCAAGTGACCATCATGTGGACGATACAGTTACATTCAATCAGGATGATTTTCCATATCTTACAGCAGAGCTTGGCGGCGGTTTGCAGGTGACAAAGCACAGACGTCCTATTGTTTCTGGAAATGATGTTGGTGCGATGTCGCTTACAAAGCTTGGAAGCGGTGTTGGACTGCTAGGCTACTACATGTATCATGGCGGCAGCAATCCAGACAGCAAGCTTTCCACACTTCAGGAGAGCCGTGCGACAGGATATTTAAATGATCTTCCAGAGATTAACTACGATTTTAATGCGCCGATTCGTCAGTATGGAACGATCTCTGACAATTACCGTGAAATTCGTCTGCTTGCATACTTTTTGCAGGACTTTGGCGCTGATTTAGCTGTTCTACCAGCTGATATTGATCCAGACTTTGTTAAGCCGGGAGATACACATACTCTTCGTGTATCAGTTCGTCATGATGATACACATGGCTATGTATTTGTTAATAACTATCAGAGACGATTGACAATGGATGATCATAAAGATGTTGTGCTTGAAGGAAAAACAAAAGGTGAGCCAGTTCGTTTTCCTAAAACAAATATTGCGTCCGGCGAGTACGCATTCTATCCATATAATATGAAGCTAAAAAATGCAGTTTTGGTGAGTGCACTTGCAACACCTCTATGCAAGCTTTCATGCAAGGATGAGGATGTATACGTATTCTACGGTGATAAAGATCCGCAGTTTACATGGGATGGCACACCTGCGAAGGTTATGCATCTTAGCCGTGCAGACGCATTGTCAGCAGCAAGAGTTACATTAAAGGATCATCAGGAATATCTTGTATTATCAGATAATTTTGTGTGGGAAGAGAGCGGTACTCTTCGTGTAGTTGGCGGTGAGGAGACGATTATTCGTACATTCCCAAAGCTTTCAAAAGATGTACTTCCGTCAGATTTTAAGGAGATTGCAGGCGAGGGTGAGTTTACAGTTTATAAGAGAAGCCAGGCAAAGAATAATGCAAATGTACAGACGAGCGTTTCCTTTGCGCAGTCTGCTCAGGCACCAGAGGAGTTTTCTGGCAAGCTTGTAAACAGCTGCGGTCAGCCAGAAACATTAAAGGGTGACGAAAAGATCTATGAGATCAGCGTGCAGTATGCAAGGGAAAATGGAAAAGGCCGTAAGAAAGGCTATGATTGCATTCTTTCCTTTGATTATGCATGTGAAAGCATGGAACTTTTTGTAAATGGCAGAAAGGTAAACGATTATTTCTATACAGGCCAGAAGGCACTCTTTAGTTTGGGATATTTTGCCTTCCCGACAAAAATCACAGCAGTACTTCATCCGCTGCATGAGGGTGATCATATCTACCTGCAGGAATGGCCAAAAATGGATGATAAAAAAGCATGCCGGATTGAGGCGGTTACGCTTACAGAACAGTTTACTTGATAGTTATGTTTGCGATATAAATAAAATGATGTTGGGGTCAAAAGGTATTTTGCCCCCAACTGATACCCACGAATTGCTCCGCCCCCCTGCAACTTTCGCAATTCTAAAAACATTCGGATTCGCTGATTTTCCTTGAAAATCGCTGCATCCTCATGTTTTTGCGGGTCCCAAGCTCAAAAACCTAATCGTGCAAGCACGAACGGCTTTTGGAGCTTTTGACCCTGCTATCATATAAAGATTTAAATTTAGAAAGGTAATGGTTAGGAATATGGAAAAATATAGATTACATACAGGGTGGACATTCTGCCTGGACGAGAGAAATGAAAAAGAGGAAACAGCGCCATCTGAGGGTTTTCGCGCTGTAACACTGCCGCATGATTGGAGTACAGATTATCCGTTTGATCCGGAATCAGATACATGTGGATCAGGAGGTTATGCGAAAGCTGGAATCGGCTGGTATCAAAGAACAATCACCATTTCAGAGAACGATATTAAAAGCAGACAGATTATTTTGTATTTTGAGGGCGTTTACATGAAGAGCAGTGTCTTTGTAAACGGCACCTATGCAGGTGGTCATATCTATGGTTATACCCCGTTTGAGGTGGATATCACTGCACTTGTGCATGAAGGAGAAAATGAGATTCTTGTTCGTGTGGACAACTCCATGCAGCCAGGTTCACGATGGTATTCTGGTTCAGGTATTACAAGAGATGTGTGGTTAGAAAAGCGTCATCCGATCCACATTGCTCGCTACGGTATGTATTTGACAACAGATGAAGGAAATCTTAATATCAGCACAACGCTTCATACGTCAGAATGTATGAAAAATGATGATTCATTAAGTTTGAATTTTGTATTAAAGGATAATGATGGAGCAGAGATAGCAAAAAAGAATATTGAACTGAAAAATGATTGGATGGAAGCTGATTTAGATGCAGCTATTTTATCTGGAATGGATGAAGATGTGCCGAAGACACTTTGTCAATTGCAGACGTCACTGTCTATTCAAGTTGAAAATCCAGTACTTTGGGATCATGAAACACCTTATTTGTATGAGCTGACAACCATTTTAAAGAAAAATGACACTGTAATTGATGAGCGCACTGATAAAGTAGGATTTCGCAATATCAAATTTGATGCAAAGAAGGGATTTTTAATTAATGGAAAGCATGTAAAGCTAAATGGTGTTTGTCTGCATCACGATGGCGGATGCGTCGGTGCAGCAGTGCCACCGGAAATTTGGAGACGTCGCCTCGAAAAGCTAAAGGATATGGGCGTTAATTCTGTACGCTGTTCACACAATCCGCCAGATGAAGCACTTCTTGATCTTTGTGATGAGCTTGGATTTTATGTTATGGACGAAGCATTTGATGAGTGGCGTTTGATGAAGGCAAAGGAAATTGGATCAAATACTCATGAAAGTCATGGATATTCTATGTATTTTGATGCATGTCATGAATGGGATTTAAAGACAATGCTGTATCGAGATCGTAATCATCCTGGCATCGTGCTTTGGAGCATTGGAAATGAGATTCCAGAGGAGGTCGTAGTAGGCGGCGAGGAGCTTGCAGTCGAATTGAGTGGCTACTGTCATACCATTGATCCTACCAGAAAGGTGACACTTGCGCATGATCAGATTGCGGCAGAACCATATTCAGCTCGTGATGCATTTATGGATAAAATAGATGTAGTCGGCTACAATTATGTAGGCAGATGGAGAGAGCGTGCTGAGCTTTTGTACGATGCTGACCGCGAGGAGCATTTTGATCGCTGCGTGATCGGAACAGAAAATCCATCAGCCGGATATATTCGAAGCGACTACAACTTTGAGGTGGATCCTGGCTCCTTCTGGAACAAGCCATATTATACAGCGGCAGTGACAGTAGGTAAGCTGCTTCGTTATACGATGGTTCATGATTTTGTTGCTGGTGATTATATGTGGACAGGAATTGATTATCTAGGTGAAGCAAACTGGCCGCAGCGTTCAGCAGGCTGTGGTTGTCTGGATACGTGTGGTTTTGAAAAAGATGCATTCTATTTTTATAAAAGTGTATGGAATCAGAATGAAAAATTTGCATATCTGTGCCCACATTGGAATTTAAAACTGGAAAAGGGAACGGTGTTGCCTGTCATCTGTTATACGAACTGCGAGGATGCTGAGCTTTTTGTAAATGGTCGTTCTTTTGGTGTGAAGTCAAAGGGATTTCCATGTTATGGAATGACTGAACGCTATGGCCATTTTGACAGATATAGAAGACCAGCCAATACAGATGATCTGTTTTTGAGCTGGGATGTTCCATATGAGCCTGGAAAAATTGAGGTAGTCGGATACCATGACGGAAAAGAAGTATGCCGTTATAATGTAGAAACAACAGGCGAGGCAGCAGCAATTAAGCTTACAGTTGATAAGACAAGTGTAGATGCCGATGGAAGAAGTGTTGTGCAGGCTGAAATTCGTATTGTAGATAGTAAAGGACGTATTGTTTTGGATGCAAGCCCACAGCTTGATTTTATATTAGAAGGTGACGGCGAGATTATCGGAATTGACAATGGTGATCCGGCGTGTCATGAGCAGTGGAAGGAAACTAAGGGGCGTCATGCATTTAATGGAATGGCTTATGCAGTTATTCGTGCAGGACAAAACAAGGGAGAACTAAAGCTTACAGTAACTTCATCAGATAATATACTTACAAATGCAAGTGCAACTATTCAAGCATGCTAAATGATGTTTGAAACTTAAAAAAAATTGCCTTTTTCTTCAAAAATTTGTATAATAACCATAATATGGTGCCGGATTAGAAAAAAATCTTGGGCATTAGTTGGGGACAAAAAAGTTTTTGACCTCAATATCATAATATAGTTGACAGAATGCAAATTTTGAGGAAAGGGGCTTTTTTTATGGATGAATATGAAATTGAAGAGAAATGTCAGTCCTATGAGGTGACGGATTTTCAGCATAACTTTGAAATTGAGCATCCTACTACAACGTTGCAGCAATGGGGACTGCATATTCATTCTAATCATTATGAGTTATTAGTATTTATCCGAGGAAATGCGGAGTGTTGGATTGAAGGAAGAAGGAAAAAACTTGAGTATGGTGATGTGGTGATTGTTAATCCGCGTGAGATTCATCGTATTTTTATTTTAGATAATGCTGAGTATGAACGCATTGTAATTCATGTGTCAGACAGCATGTTAAAGGAGCTGTCAACGGCACAGACAAATCTTTTAAGAGTGTTTCATAAGAATAGAGCGCATATACTTCATCTTTCAGAGGAAGAGATGGCACAGTTTGTCAGCAATCAGCTGCAGATGAAAAAAATGTGGAAGAAAAAGGAATTTGGAGCAGATCTTTTAGGTTCTGCGTGGTTTCAGATACTGCTTCTTCAGATTTCACAGAAAATGCGTCAGGCAGAAGGGTCTGGAGCTTGGGAAAGTGTGGCAGGTCTTGTCGGTGAAGCACTTGAGTACGTCAATGCACATATGACGGAGGATATTTCTGTGCAGGATATTGCAGATGCTTTAAATGTCAGCCGTTATTATTTAAGTCATGCTTTTAAAAAAAGTACAGGATATGGATTGTGGAATTATGTGATATCAAAGCGTCTTGTATATTCACAAAAGCTTCTTGTAGAAGGTGCATCTGTAACAGAGGCATGTTATGAGAGTGGATTTAAAGATTATGCACATTTCATAAAAAGTTTCACGAAAACATTCGGATGCTCGCCAAAACAATATGGGAAAAATGATGCATCCATATACACGGTGAAGCTAAATGCAGCCGATGCAGCCATAGACCGTGATAGCAGATGCATCTACATACATGATGAAGCTAAATTTATAAATAAAGAGCTTAAAAATTAACAATAATGTTGATATTGATGAGACTATCGCTTCTTAAGAGCACAAAAACACATATTTTGCACCTAAAAAGCAATGTTTTATAAAAAAGTGCTGATATAATATAATTAAACAAAACGTTTTGGGAAAAATGAGAAAAGATTGTGAAAAATTCATAATCATAGTTGCAGCGCAATTTTTAAATGATGAAAATGTGACAAATAACAAAATGAAAATCAAACGAAATAGAAAAAAATGGTTTTAAAAATTGAAAAACAAGCCCAATTCTTATTGCAGATATTGGTATTGGATTTCCATTATGTTTTGTCATGAAAGGGAGGAAAAAACATGAAAAAAAACATGAAGAAGATGGTTAGTGCCATCACAATGACAGCGATGGCAGCATCAATGTTCGCTATGCCTGCAGTAGCAGAAGAGACAAAGGAAGGAAGCAGCATCACTTATCCGCTTCAGACAGATATTGAGAGCGTTTCTTGGTATGCACAGGAAGGTATTGTCCCTCATGAGAAGTTTAAGGATGCATCCGAATCTCCATTCCATGTAGGTCTTGCAAAGCATCTGGGTGTAAATATTGACTGGAGCTTCCCAACAACTGGTTCTGACGCAGGTACATTCACAAACACATTGATGGCAGATCCGTCAAGTCTTCCGAATATCATGCAGTGCTATGTAATGGAGAATGCATCGCAGTATATTGATGATGGCATTATCTGGGATTTAACCGATTATATTCAGGAGTATGCACCTGATTATTATGCATTTTTGCAGACCAATCCAGCATACGATAAGGCAATGAAGGATGATCAGGGTCGTTACTATACCTTCGGATTCTTCCGCGAGGATGGTGGTTGGAATGACAGCTACGAAGGTCCAGTTGTTCGTAAGGACTGGTTGGATGAGTGTGGTCTTGAAGTTCCGAAGACAATCTCTGAGTTTGAGAATGTAATTCGTGTATTCAATGAGAAGTATGGCGCAACATTTGATACCTCCGCAAGTGTACGTTTCAACGATATGGGTATCTGTGGTGCATTCGGTGCATATGGCTGTGTTAGTGTAGGTACCAACTATGGTTATTATGTTAAGGATGGCAAGGTAGGTTTGGCAGCATCTGAGGATGAGTGGCGTGATTATGTCAGCTGGCTGAACAAGATGTGGGAAGACGGTTTGATTGATCAGGATATGCTGACTGAGGATGACACAACAATTAAGGATAAGATTCATAACGGCAAGTGCGGAATCAGCTACACTTCCATGGGACAGCTGAATAACTGGAACAAGGAAGAGGAAGCAGCAGGCAATGAGGGAACATGGATTGGTATTCCATATCCGACAGCAGATGATGGTTCCTTATCAAGTATCTTTGGTGGTCCTGGAATCGGAAAGCACACCATTGTTATCACAACAACAGCAGATGAAGATACCATGAAGCTTTGCTTAGAGATGCTTAATTATGCATATACAGAAGAGGGTATGCTTTACTGGAACTATGGCGATGAGGGTGTATCATGGGAGTATGATGAGGACGGTGTTCCACAGTTCACAAGCCTTGTAAAGGATGATCCAGATACTGACCCTATGACAAAGTACAATGGCGCGACATGGGGCAGCTGCTGTATTCAGGCTACAAACCTTCTGTATCAGAAGAACAGCCAGACAGCAATCGATGCAAATGATACTTGGTATTACATCTATGATGATGAAGATAAGAACAGAGAAGTTACCAGCGGTTGGAGATTCCCAGTTGGTGTAAGCTTCACAGTAGAAGAGTCTGATGAGCTGGATGAGATCGCTCAGAATATTCCGACTTTCGTTTCTGAGAGTTTTGCATCCTTCTTGACTGGATCTCAGGATATTGATGATGATGCAGTATGGGAGCAGTATAAGAGTGACCTGGAGTCCTACAACCTGTCTCGTGTTCTTGAGATTCGTCAGGCTGCATATGACAGATATCTGGAGCGTTAATCTAAGACTTAATTTTATTACAGAATAGATCGGATGAGTAAAAGTGTATTCTGAAATGAAATAGTATGCCTTTTCCGGCAGTGGAAAAAGTAATTTTCCACTGCCGGTACTATTAGGAGAAAAATTAGACTTTTGCAAATCCGAAAAGGAGGCGCTTATGAAAGCAAATGCAGTAGCGAAAAGGCCAAAGCCGCCGTTATCAAAACGACTAAAAAGAGATTGGCATAAAAATAAATGGAAGTATATTATGTTGCTTCCGGTTTTGATTTATCTGTTACTTTTCTGTTATAAGCCGATGTATGGACTGGTAATCGCATTTAAGGATTATAAGATTACCAGAGGAATTGAGGGATCAAATTGGTCTAATCCGTGGTATAAGTGGTTTTTGAATTTCTTTACAGATCCGTACTTTGGACGATTACTGAAAAATACATTTTTAATTAGTGGTCTTACGATTTTGTTCGGCTTCCCAGCACCAATTATTCTGGCGCTGATGATTAATGAAGTAAGAAACAGTGCATTTAAGAGAACGGTTCAGACAATCACCTATATGCCATACTTTATTTCTATGGTTGTTTTATGTGGACTATTAAAGACCTTCTGTATGCAGGATGGTATGTTCTCTCAGATCGTGGAAATGTTCGGAGGCAGGGGACAAAACTTCTTGGCAAATCCAAAATATTTTAGAACGATCTATGTATTATCTGATATTTGGTCTGGTATTGGTTGGAACTCTATCATTTACTTAGCAGCTCTTTCTAGTATCGATCAGGAGCAGTACGAGGCAGCTCGTGTGGATGGTGCAAACCGTTTCCAGCAGATGCTTCACATTACACTGCCAGGTCTTGTTCCTACCATTATGATTCTGTTTATCCTTCGTATGGGTAATATTTTGAATGTCGGCTACGAGAAGATTCTTCTTCTGTACAACTCAGCAACCTATGCAACTGCTGATGTTATCTCTACTTATACCTATCGTCTGTCATTTGGTGGAAGTGGAAATCCGATGTATTCGAAGTCGACTGCAATCGGATTGTTTAATACAATCATCAATGTCTGCTTCTTGATGCTGACCAATCTGATCAGTAAGAAAGCAACTGATGCAGGTTTATTCTAATGAGAGGAGGAATTTAAAAATGAGAACGAAAGTAAAAAAACAAAAAATGAAGACCTCCTTGGGAGATAAGATATTTGTCGTTATCAATAGTGCGATTTTGATTTGTCTTTGTATTATCACTCTGTATCCGATCTGGTATGTATTTTGTGCATCCATGACATCGAACACCTATCTGGTTTCCCATCCGGGTATTTTGCTGTGGCCACATGAAATGACATTTGGTGCTTATAAGTTGGCGTTTTCTCATCCACTTCTTCTTTCTGGATATACCAATACGCTGATTATTCTGGCGGTATCATTGCCGATCAATATTTTGATGACATTGTTTGCCGGATACTTTATGGCATCAAAGGATGTTATGTTTAAACCGCTTCTTCAGGGATTGATTATGTTTACGATGTTCTTCTCAGGTGGTATGATTCCTGCTTACTTGAACATTCGTGACTTAGGACTGTACAATTCTCTGTGGGCATTGATTCTTCCAGGTGCTCTGAGTGTGTACAATTCCATCATCTGTAAGACGGCGATTGAATCCGTTCCGGAATCTCTTAAGGAATCTGCTTATATTGATGGTGCAAATGATGTAATCATTCTGTTCCGTATCATTGTTCCGCTAATTAAGGCAACACTGGCTGTACTTCTTCTTTACTATGGTGTTGGCCACTGGAATGCATGGTTCAATGCATCCATTTATCTGAAGGACAATGAGAAGCTTCCAATTCAGAATATCATGAGAGCAATCTTAATTGCAAACTCAAATGTTTTGAACTCAGCAGCTGCAGAAAATGACCAGGTCAATCAGTTTGCAGAGGCTATCAAATATTCTACCATTATTTTGACAACGGTTCCTGTACTTTGTATCTATCCATTTATTCAGAAGTACTTTGTAAAGGGTGTTATGATCGGTGCTGTAAAGGGTTAACGAACAAATGCTCCTTTTGGGTGATTGCCTGAAAGGAGCTGTTTTAGAAAGGAGAAAAAACAAATGCTATATCCAGTTGATAATGAGATCCGTCAGGTAAAGAGCTTAGACGGCATATGGCGATTCAAAAAAGAAAATCGCATGGAAGAAGGTTTTGAGGAAAAGTGGTATGAAAAGCCACTTTCGAATTTTATCGATATGCCAGTTCCAGCAAGCTACAATGATATCACAACCGATAAAGAGTTACGCGATCATGTCGGTTGGGTGTGGTATGAGACCGATGCTGTGATTCCTCGTGCGTGGACAAAGGATCAGCGAATTGTGATTCGTTTTGGCAGTGTAACTCAGCATGCAGTTGTCTATTTAAATGGTGAGGAAATTGCACGTCATAAGGGCGGTTTCCTTCCGTTTGAGGCAGATATCACCGATAAGGTGCATGAGGGAAAGAATCGTCTGACAGTAGCTGTCAGCAATCTTCTTGATTGGAGCTGCATTCCAAGCGGTGAGTACAAATTTGTTAAAAACTGGCTTTATCCAGAGGGACATTGGGAGCAGGAATATTTCTTCGATTTCTTTAACTATTCTGGTATCCATCGTCCTGTCCGTCTCTACACAACGCCTCTGTCATACGTATCAGACGTTACCGTAAAGACAACAATCGAGGGTACTGACGGAATTGTATCATATGAAATCGAAACAGCTGGAGCTTCTAGTGAGCAGCCAGTACATGTTGTGATTCGCGACGAACAAGGGGAAGTAGTTGCGCACGGTGAGGGTCAAAAGGGAAAAATTATTATTAACGATGCTCATCTGTGGGAACCAGGTGCAGCATATCTGTATCAGTTTGATATTACATATGGGGAAAATTCTGCTGAAAATACAGATCATTACACACTGCCATTTGGTGTGAGAACAATTGAAGTTACTGAAAAAGAGTTTAAGATCAATGGAAAGCGCTTCTACTTCAAGGGCTTTGGTAAGCATGAGGACAGCGATATTCGCGGAAAGGGTCTAGATCAGGCGCTTAACGTAAGAGATGCTGAGCTGTTAAAGTGGATGGGTGCAAACTCCTTCCGTACATCTCATTATCCGTACTCAGAAGAAATGATGCAGCTAGCAGACCGTCAGGGCTTTGTCATTATTGATGAAGTTCCAGCAGTTGGTATGAATCTGTTTATTCCGAATGCACCGGATGTTTTTACACCGGAGCGCGTCAATGAAAAGACATTGGAGCATCATAAGACCGTTCTAAGAGAGCTGTATCAGCGCGATAAGAATCATCCATGTGTTGTAATGTGGAGTGTGACCAATGAGCCTCATTCAAGTGAGGAGAGTGCGCGGACGTATTTTACAGAGGTAGTAAAGCAGATTCGATCACTTGATGACACGCGCCCAGTTACAGGCGTTATGTGCGTAGATGTACAGGAAGACAAGATCTCTCAGCTGTTTGATGTTGTCTGCATCAACCGTTATTTTGCTTGGTATCTGCAGACTGGCAGAACTGAAACAATCTACCCGATGATGAAAAAGGATCTGGAAGATTGGCACGCAAAATATCATAAGCCTGTTATTGTTACAGAGTATGGCGCTGACACCATTGCCGGAATGCATAAGCTTCCAGAGGTTATTTTCTCAGAGGAATATCAGGTATCCTATCTAGAGGAAAATAATCGTGCAATTGATTCCTGCGATTTCGTAGCAGGTGAGCATATTTGGGCATTTGCAGACTTTATGACAAGTTTTGGTCTTCGCCGTATTGATGGAAATAAGAAGGGAATTTTCACCAGACAGCGTCAGCCAAAGGCAGCAGCATTTGCAATCAGAAAGCGTTGGCTGGAAAAATAAACAGCACATGTTAAAAAGGAAAAAGAATAAGATATAAGAATTAATAAAAGAAGCGCCAAGGACAGGCAAAATCGTGAGGTTTTAGTTTGTCTTTGGTGTTTTTTGTTGCAAAAAGAAAGGACAAATGATAAGCTAGGAAAAAAGTGATTGTTTGAAGGAGAAAATAATATGGCAAACCCAGACAGCCAAGAATCTAAATACTGGAAGTTAATGAATGAACTGAAACAAAAAATAGTAGATGATACTTATCAGGCAGGTGATAAAATGCCGTCGGAGAATGAACTGGCTGCTTTTTATCAGGTGAGCCGTCATACAGTTAGAAAGGCACTCGCGATTTTAGAGCATGAAGGATATATTTATGCAGTTCACGGCAAAGGAACATTTTGTTCAGAGATGGGACGTCATACAAAGACATCTCGTAATATTGCTGTTGTGACGACATACCTGTCAGATTATATTTTTCCGTCTGTTATTCAGGGAATTGATCAAGTTATGACAGAGAATGGCTACAGTATTATCTTAAAGAATACAAAAAATTCCTCCAGCGCAGAAGGAAAATGCCTGGAGGAGCTTCTTTCAAAGGATATCGAAGGTCTGATTATTGAACCAAGTAAGAGTGAGATTTACTGTCGTCATATTGCTCTGTACAAAAAATTAGACGAATTCCATATCCCATATGTGTTTATTCAGGGAACAATGGAACAATTAAGTGACCGCCCATATGTGATGATGGACGATTTTAAAGGTGGATATTTAATCACAAAATATTTGCTCTCCTTGGGACATCGGAAAATACTTGGTATGTTTAAGGCAGATGACAGGCAGGGAATAGAAAGGCATCGCGGGTATGCAAAAGCGCTTCAAGAGTACGGAGTTTTCTACGATCCCGACAGAATCATTTGGTTTCACACAGAAGATCGTGCTGTTAAACCATTTGCAAGACTGCGTGCAATGGCAGCGTCAGGAATAAAGTTTGACAGCGTTGTCTGCTACAACGACCAGATTGCAATCAAGACAATTCAGACATTGTCTCAGCTTGGACTTCGCGTACCAGAAGACATCTCCGTAACCGGATACGACAATTCCTTTCTAGCCGAAAATTATCAAGTTGGCCTGACAACCATCGCTCATCCGCACGAAAAGTTAGGGGAAATCGCAGCAAAGCTTTTGTTAGATCTGATGCAGGAAAAAACACTCTCCATCGCCGACCGTCAGATCGTCATAGAGCCAGAGCTAATCGAGAGAGAATCTTGCAAACCTAGGTAAAAATTTCAATACCACTTTACGCAAGCCGCGAAAAGTGGTATTATTGTATCTAACGGCATTTACTGATTTAAAGTGCAATAGTTTACCGCGCCAACGCGGCAATGAAAGGAAAAATAGATAAATGAGACAGCTAATGTTAGGAAACAAGGCACTCGCAAGAGGTCTGTATGAGGGCGGCTGCAGTATTGTATCAAGCTATCCGGGAACTCCGAGCACAGAGGTGACAGAGGAAGCGGTCAAGTTTGAAGAAATTTACTGCGAGTGGGCACCAAATGAAAAGGTTGCGCTAGAGACAGCGTTCGGCGCATCGCTAGCAGGAAAAAGAAGCTTCTGTGGTATGAAGCATGTAGGTTTAAATGTTGCAGCAGATCCGCTTTTTACTTGCTCCTATACTGGAGTAAACGGTGGACTGATTATCTGTGTGGCAGATGATCCAGCGATGCATTCATCTCAAAATGAGCAGGATTCCAGACACTATGCAATCGCAGCAAAGGTGCCGATGCTAGAGCCAGCAGATTCTGCAGAAACCTGTGAGTTTGCAAAGGCAGCTTATGAAATTTCAGAGGAGTTTGACACACCAGTTATCATTCGCATGTGCACAAGAATTGCGCATTCACAGAGTATTGTTGATACGAAAGAGCGTGTCTGTCCACCGACAAAGCCATACGAAAAAAATGTCAGAAAGTATGTCATGACACCGGCCAATGCGATTGCGCGTCACCCGTTTGTTGAGGAGAGAACGGCACGTCTGGCTGAGTTTTCCAATACCAGCTCGCTAAATCGCGTGGAAAAGGGAAGTGAGCCAGTCGGAATCATCACTTCTTCAACCTCCTACCAGTATGTGAAGGAGATTTTTGGCGATCGCGTCAGCATTTTAAAGTTGGGAATGGTCAATCCGCTTCCAGAAAAGTTACTATTAGACTTTGCCAAGGGAAAAGAGCTGTTGCTGGTTGTGGAAGAGCTTGATCCAGTGATTGAAACCTACTGCAAGAGCTTAGGTCTTTCGGTTCACGGAAAAGATGTACTTCCGATGACAGGTGAGTTTTCACAAAATCTGCTTGCAGAAAAGCTAAGTAAAGCATTTCCAAAGCTTGCTGAACTAATAGGAACGATTCCATCTGGCAGAAAACTTGATGAGGAGATTCCAGGTCGTCCGCCGGTGATGTGCGCTGGATGTCCACACCGTGGATTATTCTATACATTGTCAAAGAATAAATGTACCGTGCTTGGCGATATCGGCTGCTATACGCTTGGTGCAGCTGCGCCGTTATCTTCCATTGATATGACACTTTGCATGGGTGCATCTGTCAGCGCAATCCATGGCTTTAACAAGGCGCTCGGAGAAGAGAGCGAGAAGAGAACAGTTGCAGTAATCGGTGATTCCACATTTATGCATTCTGGAATGACTGGACTTGCGAATATCGCATACAATCAGAGTAACTCCACCGTCATCATTTTGGACAACTCAATTACTGGAATGACTGGACATCAGCAAAACCCAACGACAGGCTATAATATCAAGGGCGATCCGGCCGGAAAGATTGATTTGGAGAGTCTGTGCCGTGCGATGGGCATTCGCCGTGTCACAGTTGTTGATCCATATGATTTGGATGCGTGTGACCGCGCCGTAAAGGAAGAGCTTGCAACCCCAGAGCCGTCTGTTATCATCAGTCGTCGTCCGTGTGCACTGTTAAAATATGTAAAGCATAAGCCGGCTCTTGTTGTCGATCAGGAGAAATGTGTTGGCTGTCGCGCCTGCATGAAGCTAGGCTGTCCGGCAATCAGCATTCGAGGCAAAAAGGCAATGATTGATGCAACACAGTGTGTTGGCTGTGGTGTCTGCAGTAAGTTGTGTCGTCCAGGTGCATTAGGGGAGGTAACAAAATGACAAAGAATATTATGATCGTCGGTGTCGGCGGACAGGGATCGTTACTGGCAAGTAAGCTTTTGGGATGGCTTTTACTAAATGAAGGCTATGATGTAAAGGTTTCTGAGGTGCACGGTATGAGCCAGAGAGGCGGAAGTGTTGTCACCTATGTGAGATTTGGCGAGAAGGTGTATTCACCGATTATAGATAAGGGCGAGGCAGATTTGATTGTCTCCTTTGAAAAGCTTGAGGCAGCCCGCTATCTGGATTATTTAAAGCCAGATGGCACAGTGGTTGTCAACACACAGCAGATTGATCCAATGCCGGTTGTGACAGGGGCAACTGTCTATCCGCAGGATTTAATCGAGAAGATGAAAGTGGCTGGTGCAAATGTGGATGCGATGGATTGCCTGACCCTTGCAAGAGAGGCAGGCTCTGAGAAGGCCGTCAATTTGGTCCTTCTTGGTCGCTTATCAAGACACTATGACATTCCAATTGAACATTGGCAGGCTGCGATTGAGGCATGTGTGCCAAAGAAGTTTCTTGAGATCAACCAGAGAGCCTTCCTTCTGGGACGAAATACAAAGCTGGATGGCGAAAACTAAACAAAGGGGAAAAAGAAAATGCCTGTAACTGATTTGCTGGAGCGAAATCATAAATTATACGGAGATGAAGTCGCTTTGGTGGAGCTAAATCCGCTGATGAAGGATACAAGAAAGACAACTTGGAAGGAGTATGATCTGGTTCAGCAGACCTCCCCAGTTGCCTATCGAAGAGAGATTACATGGAGCGTTTTTGATGAGAAGGCGAACCGTGTTGCCAACATGCTTTTAAGCCGTGGCATCAAAAAAGGAGATCGTGTTGCGATTTTGATGTTTAACTGTCTGGAATGGCTTCCGATTTATTTTGGAATTTTAAAGACGGGCGCAATTGCGGTTCCATTTAACTTTCGTTTCTCAGCAGACGAGATTCAATACTGTGCCGATTTGGCTCAGGTTCATATTCTGTTCTTTGGCTCTGAATTTATTGGCCGAATTGAGTCGATTGCTGATGAGCTGCAAAAGGGTCGTCTGCTAATTTATGTTGGAGATGGTTGCCCAACCTTTGCAGAGAGCTATAGGGAGCTGGTTGCAGACTGCTCAAGCCAGGCGCCTCTTGTTCGACTTGAGGAAGAGGACGATGCGGCAATCTATTTTTCATCTGGTACGACCGGATTTCCAAAGGCCATTTTACATAATCATGAGAGCTTGTCTCAGGCGGCACAGATGGAGCAAAAGCACCATTTGACCAGCCGTGATGATGTCTTTTTGTGCATCCCGCCTCTGTACCATACCGGAGCAAAATTTCACTGGATGGGCAGCTTATATGCAGGAAGTAAGGCCGTCCTTTTGAAAGGAACCACACCAGAGATTATTCTCGATGCGGTCTCAAAAGAGCAGTGCACAATTGTCTGGCTTTTGGTTCCGTGGGCTCAGGATATTTTAGCCGCTCTTGATAGAGGAGATATCAAGCTAGAAGACTATAAGCTTGACCAGTGGAGACTGATGCACATTGGTGCCCAGCCGGTTCCACCGTCATTAATTCGCCGCTGGAAGCAGTATTTTCCACACCACAAGTATGATACCAATTATGGCTTGTCTGAGTCCACCGGTCCTGGCTGTGTGCATCTTGGACTTGATAACATTGATAAAGTTGGTTCCATCGGTATTCCAGGCTATCGCTGGTCCTGTAAAATTGTCGATGAAAATGGCAACGAGGTCAAGCAGGGCGAGGTTGGTGAGCTTTGTGTCAAGGGTCCTGGTGTGATGACTTGCTACTATAACGATCCGAAAGCGACAGCTGAGACACTCAAAAACGGTTGGCTCTACACTGGAGATATGGCAATGCAGGACGAGGATGGCTTCTACTTCCTCGTTGACCGAAAGAAAGATGTCGTCGTCAGCGGTGGTGAGAATATCTATCCAGTTCAGATTGAGAATTTCCTAAGTGCCTATGAGAAGGTGCAGGATGTCGCAGTCATTGGACTGCCTGACAGCCGTCTTGGTGAGATCACGGGAGCTGTCATTCAAGTAAAAGATGGTATGGAATGCACAGAAGAAGAGATTAATGAGTACTGTCAGAAGCTGCCTCGCTATAAGAGACCAAAGAAAGTTATCTTTGCCGAAGTGCCGCGCAATGCAACCGGAAAGATCGAAAAGCCGGCCCTTCGAAAGAAATATGGTGCTGAGCATCTGGTTGCACAGCAGAATCTAGCTTAAAATTACTTCATGTAAAGTAAAATACCATTTCGTCGGCGCAAGCCACGACAAAACTTTGTACCCTGGAATGAAATCTCCAAGATCCATTAAAACCGGAGAGTACAAAAGACAAAATAGTAAAATCACTGGAATCAGCGCATCAAAGGCGAGCGATGATTTTATGATCTGGCCTAAAAGTGTACAGAGGATGCTACACAGCGCAGAAAAAACAATCAAAAGTGCAAGCTCTGCGATAAGCGTTACATTTACTGGGGCGACAGAGCCGATGATAAGTGCAAGCAAACCAAAAACAGAAAGAAACAGAGCTGGAAGATAGCTATACAAAAAAGGGACAAACCATTTTTCGTCTGGACGGCGAAGAAGGAAGCGTCCCTTTTTTGCGTCGTGGCGAAACTGGGAGCTGCCGGCAAGAGCAGTCAGCATTATAAAAAGTACGGCAAGTCCGCGAACTGGAATTTGAAATAGTGCCTGATCGTCATAGAAGTTTTCTGGAATATCCTCATACACAACATGAAAGACTGGTGTATTTTCCTTTTCATATTCATAGTGCTCATCGACAAGTGCTTTTAGTTCATCCGCTGTTTTTACTGAGACGACATCGTAAGATGCAATAAAATCAGCAAGCATTGTCTTTGCATATTCTTGAAAAATTGCATTGTAGACAGCTTCGTTTACAACAGCCGTAAGAACAGTTGAAGGAGAAGTGTAAACGCTGATACATCCGTCTTCGCCAGCCTGCATCTGTGACTCTAAATCATTTGGAAATTCATAACCGCACTCTGCTTTTCGAAGATTAATATCTTCCTGCATGTAATCTAGTGATGAAGATCGGTAAAAACGATACAATCCATCATCAAGTGACTCAAGATTAGTAAGCACAGCTTCGGTCATTTCATCAGGATTGGCACAGTATAATCCAATGCGGATGATTTCGTGGCGGTCTGCATTTTGTGCCGCAGCAATGCCAATAACAAGAAGAATAGCGGCCATACACCAGAGTGATTTTTTCTTTCTTGTATAGCGGGCAAGGAATGAGAACCAGGCACGAAGTAATTTTAAATTTTTATTTTTCTTCATACTTGCTCCTTTCTCTGAGAGAGTGCGTCAGCTTACCTTTTTTGAACGTGCCAGCAAGGAGCGCAGCGATTATCAAAAGGATTCCTTCTATAATCAGAATAATGATGTCAAAACTGGAAACGCTTTGACCAAATTGCCAGAATATCATATTTTTTAATTGGCTTCCAGGCAGTGTGGCACTTATGCGGCGAAGCATATCCGGCAAAAATGCAGAAGGAATCAGACAGCCTGAGGCATACATTACAAGAAGAGATACAGCAAATGTGGTTATCATACAGGCCTGCTTGCCATGGCAGATGCGGCAGATAAAAAGTTCAAGCGCGCATGAAAAAAATGCGCATACAAAGCAAGAAACAAGTGCGCGCCCAATCAAAAAGGCCGGAACAATATGTGCTGAGCTTCCGATTGTACCGATTAAGAGGCAGCCAATTGAAAAAATGAGCCATTGACAGATGACTGCTGCAAAGAAATCTGCAAGAAGGCAAAACGAATCAGAGAGGCCAAGGCGCGAGAGTGCAGGTAAGACGGCGCGGTTTGGCGCAACAAAGAAAAAGCACAGATTGATACCTGACAGCAAAAACAAAAGAGCAAGTCCGCTGCATAGATAGCCAACAAGAACGAAATCAGTGGCAGGTGTGGTGTCAGAAGAGACTTCTTCATCTAAAAGGTTGTTCTCTTTGCTGTCGCTTCCAACAATTTGAAACAGTGCATTACGCTCCAAAACAGAATTTATATATAAATCGTTTAGCTGTGTGTTTGCTTTATCCTGCTGTTTTTCGGTAGCATCAAAGTCATTATAGATTTCATACAGCGCATAGACTCCAGTTTGAGAGCTTGCTACCATCTGTGAGAGGCTGTCAACAATTTGACGAAAGATTACTGTCTCAATGCTTGGCTCACCAGGATAAATGATGCGGGCAGGAAGATCATTCGTGCCGCTCATGATAGTGTGGATCATGCCTTCTGGGATAATGACGGCTGCCTTAACCTCACCTGAATCGAGCATGGCTTTTGCTTCGTCCTCAGAGGTGGTTTGTTTAATTGTGACCATCGAGGATAAGCTTTCCATGTTTGAGACCATGCCGAGTGCAAGTGAATAATGAAGTCCTGCATTTTTGGGCATAACGAAGACCACGTTAAAGTGAGAAGCGGCTGCAGTGTCATTTTTTTGATTGACGAATGAAAGGCCATATATGGCTGCTGCGCAGATGATGCCTAAAAGAGCGAGGCCGCACAAAAGCTTTCCGAGCCTTCCAAAGCAGCGTTTTAAGGTAAAAGCCAGGTAACAACGACGTAAATCAGAACCACAAAAAGGCTTGCCGCGTTTTGAATCATTTGAATTTAAAGTAAAACTCATGATAAGTATTCAATAATCTCCTTTACTGGTGTGTCGGCTGCAAGTGTTCTTGCATGACCGTCCTTTAACAGAATCAGTTTGCTGCATAAATCAAAATCAGCCTCTTCATGTGTAGCAAGAAGAACGGTATTTCCCTGAGCACAGTACAAACGAATATATTCGCGTATATCCTCCTTGCAGACAAGATCTAGTGCAGCATCAGGTTCATCAAGAAGTAAAAGCGTTGGGCGCGATGCAAGTGCGCAGGCAATGCTTAGGCGCTTTTGCATGCCGCCAGAGAGTGTCTTTGCCTTTTTGTGGAGGAAAGGTTCAATTTTTAATATGGATAGAAAACCATCTTTTAAATCATCTTTAATGGAATATTCGGTAGCACTGTACCATAATTTTAAGTGATCCATGGCAGTCATATCAGGGAAAAGTGGGTTATTTTGAGCCACATATCCGATCTTTGTAGACTGCAGAGATGGGTTTTTTAACAGATTCTTTCCATCAAATAGAATAGTTCCGCTGTCTGGCGTATCTGTTCCTGAAAGAATATGCAAAAGTGTAGACTTTCCGCAGCCGTTAGGGCCGAGTAAGCCAATGCATTCGCCAGGTGCAGCATCAAACGATACATTTTGCAAAACCTGCTGTTTTTTATAGGATTTTGAAATAGATTGTATAGATAACATAAGACTCCATTCTGCTGCGAGGCATTTTGCAGCAAACTTGTTGACTGTAACAAAAATAGTATAGCACAAAATGAGCTGTAAAATATAGATAGAAATTGACTTTTTTGCCACTCTGAGATACAGTAAAATTAGAAAGATATATGCTGCAAAAGGAAGGAGTGAGTAGTTTATGAGGAAAAAAAAGAGGTGGGCACTGATTATGGCAATCGTTATGCTAGTATTGTCTGTGCCAAATAGTATGATACAGGCGCAGGAAATACAGAGTACACAAGAGTTTGCTATAGAATGTGCAGTGGAAAGTGAGAGCAATCCGCTATATGGTTTTAATAGTGAGACTAGCACGGAAGTTACATTTGAAAGTGCACAGCAAACAAAGGTTCCAGAAACATCAGGTCCCAGATTAGAAAATTTTGATTTGGGAATTGCATATCTTAGAAATGCGTTTGTGAATAGAGAGACGCATATTGAATTTGGTTTTTATTGCGATCAGCCAATTGATAGAGCGGGTGATGTGATTAAGAATGCACTTTTTGTACATACAAAAAATCCGATTGAAGGAGATTATTTGAAGTTTCAGTATCGGCAGTATAAAGTCACGCGGTATCTTGTAGCATCTGGATCTCGATATTGTTATCTTATTTTTATGGATGTTGTTTATATGACAGATAGTGCACAAGAAGCAGCAGTCAGTACAGCAGTAAGCGATCTACTTGGGAGTCTTGGTATAAATTCAATGGATTCCTACAGTAAAATAAAAACAATTTATAATTGGATCTGTCAGAATGTTTCATATGATTATGCACATGTGGGCAATACGGAGTATTTAAAACAGTTTTCTGCATATGGAGCGTTAGTTGAGCGCACGGCAGTTTGTCAGGGATATGCTGTGTTATTGTACAGATTGCTGCTTGAAAGTGGTGTTGACGTGCGTGTGATTCCAGGAACAGGAAATGGTGCACTTCATGCGTGGAATATTGCTGAATTAAATGGAGCCTATTATAATTTGGATTCAACTTGGGATGCAGGAAAAGATTTGTATGGATATTTTCTTTGTAGTGAGAACGATTTTTTAGGCCATGTAAGATTGGATGATTACCGTACTGACGAATTTATGACTTTATATCCGATGTCACCTAAAACTTTTGAGGATAAAGAGAAAACGACATCAGAAGAAACAACACCAGAGACGATTCCAGAAACAACACCAGAAGAGACAGAGCCAGAGGAGACAACGTCAGAAGAAACTGAGTCAAGTACGCAGGAAACAACACCAGAGGGAGATTCTTCGGTCGAACAACCTACATCAGAGCAGGAAACAACACCACAGAAAAAATATCCAGAAGGGTTGGCATTAGATGAAAATGGAGTCTGGAAGTATTATAAAAATGGTGAGATATGTACGAGTTACACGGGTCTGACATTGTACTATGGGACATGGTATTATGTAGAAAAAGGTGTACTCAACTGGAATTATACAGGTCTGACAAATTACTATGGGACATGGTATTATGTAAAAGGCGGACGCTTGGATTGGGGATATACAGGTCTGACAAAGTATTATGAAACATGGTATTATGTAGAAAAAGGTATACTCAATTGGAACTATACAGGTCTGACAAATTATTATGGTACTTGGTATTATGTACAGAGGGGTATACTGAATTGGAATTATACAGGTTTGACGAATTATTACGGAACTTGGTATTATGTAAAAGGCGGACGCCTAGATTGGGGATATATAGGTCTGACGAATTATTATGGTATTTGGTATTATGTACAGAAGGGTATACTGAACTGGAATTATACAGGTTTGACGAATTATTACGGAACTTGGTATTATGTACAAAAGGGAATTTTAAACTGGAAGTATAATGGAATTATATATCATGATGGATTGCGTTATACTGTGACAAATGGAGTAGCAAAGTACATGTAGTTCAGTGGTTACGTTTTCCTTTACAACCAGTAACGCTTATGCTATACTGCGAATAGAAGCTATCAGGCAAATATTGGCTTAAAAGCTATAGTTTGTCAAAGAGAGCACGACAAAAAAAGAAAGGTAAATGAAACAATGAAGGGAATTATTTTAGCAGGCGGCAGTGGTACAAGACTGTATCCGCTGACCAGAGTAACATCAAAGCAGCTGCTTCCAATTTATGATAAGCCGATGATTTATTATCCACTGTCTGTTCTTATGAACGCAGGAATCCGCGAGATCTTAATCATCTCTACACCAGATGATACACCGAGATTTGAGGCACTTTTAGGTGATGGTCATCAGTTTGGAATCGAGCTGTCTTATGCTGTGCAGCCAAGCCCAGACGGACTGGCTCAGGCATTTATTATCGGCGCTGATTTTATTGGCAATGATAATGTAGCAATGGTTCTTGGCGATAACATTTTTGCAGGTCATGGTCTGACAAAGAGATTAAAGGAAGCAGCAGACCGCAAAGTCGGTGCTACTGTATTCGGCTATTATGTAGACGATCCGGAGCGTTTTGGTATTGTTGAGTTTGATAAGAATGGAAAGGCAATCTCTATCGAAGAAAAGCCGGCACATCCAAAGAGCAACTATTGTGTAACTGGTCTTTATTTCTATGATAACCGTGTTGTTGAGTATGTAAAGAACTTAAAGCCATCTGCAAGAGGAGAGCTTGAAATTACTGATCTGAACCGCATTTATCTGGAGAACGGTGAATTAAATGTTGAGCTTTTGGGACAGGGATTTACATGGCTTGATACTGGTACACATGAGTCTTTAGTAGATGCAACTAACTTTGTGCGTACCGTTGAGACACATCAGCACAGAAAGATTGCTTGTCTGGAGGAGATCGCATACTTAAATGGATGGATCACAAAGGAGCAGTTAATGGAGATTTATGAGATCTATAAGAAGAATCAGTACGGTGCTTATCTGTTAGATGTCATGAATGGAAAGTACATCGACAAATAAAATAATGATGAAAAGAAAATATCGTGTGATATTGCTGGCAGCGCTGGTGCTTGGATGGATGGGCGTGATTTTCATGTTCTCCAGTCAGGACGGCGCTGCGTCGTCTGAGACGAGCGGTCGGGTAGTAGAACGGGTGATTGCCGTAATAAAACCTGATTTTAACAGCCTTGCAAAGAACGAACAGATCAGCTTTCGGGAGATGGTCACATTTTTTGTACGCAAGGGAGCGCATTTTACAGAATACATGATTCTGGGCGTGCTTCTTTTTTCATTTTATTATGAGTGGAGACCGAAGATTTTTCAGGTGCCGCAAAAGAAAAATATGCATATAATGAAGCTTCGCCTACGCCGCATCTGGTGTATTGCTTGGATCACAGGTACGCTTTATGCAGCAAGTGATGAGTTTCACCAGATGTTTACTGGAGGGCGTTCACCGCAGGTAAGAGATGTGTGCATAGACAGCTCAGGAGCAGCAGTTGGATGTCTGCTTGCACTGATAGCCATGGTGCTTATAGTAAGAAAATTTGTAAGAAAAATGCAGAGGCAGACAGAAAAGTAATATATAAAAGTAAGACAAAATAAGGCATCAAAGCAAAAAAATGAAAGCGAAGATGCCAAAGACAAGACATCATATAGGACAGCAGGAGGAATAAAAAATGACAGAAGCATTGGAAAAGAATATCAGAAAAGTAGTGCCGTATGTTCCGGGGGAACAGCCACAAAATCCAAACGTGATAAAGCTAAACACAAATGAAAATCCATATTCACCTGCACCTGGTGTAGCGCGCGTGTTAAAGAGCATGGACGCATATCTGTTGCGTCTTTATCCAGACCCGACAAATGGCTGTCTTGTAAAAGCACTGGCAGATTACTATGGGTTAGCAGAGGATCAGGTCTTTGTGGGAATTGGTTCTGATGATGTTTTAAGTATGAGCTTTCTGACATTTTTTAATTCTGGAAAACCGATTCTATTTCCAGATGTAACTTATTCATTCTATGATGTTTGGGCTGATTTGTACCGTATCCCATATGTGACATGTGCGCTTGATGATCAGATGATGATCAAAAAGGAAGATTATTTCAAAGAAAATGGCGGTATTGTCATTCCAAATCCGAATGCACCGACTGGAGTGTATGAGCCGCTTGAGACATTTGAGGAAATTTTACAGAAGAACACAGATGTTGTTGTCATTGTCGATGAAGCCTATGTAGATTTTGCAGACGGCCCATCAGCACGCACTCTGATTGAAAAGTATCCAAATCTGCTAGTTGTTCAGACCTTCTCTAAGTCACGTTCCATGGCTGGAATGCGTATTGGCTATGCGATGGGAAATAAAGAACTGATTAAAGCACTTAATGATGTAAAATATTCTTTTAATTCCTATACAATGAGCCGTGTGGCGCTTCTTTGCGGTGTTGAGGCTGTAAATGATAAAGCTTATTTTGAGGAACATGTAAAAAAGATTTGTGAAACTCGTGAAAAGACAAAGAAAGCATTGGCGGCGCTTGGTTTTTCTTTCCCAGACTCTCAGTCAAACTTTATCTTTGCAGCACACAAGAGCATGCCCGCAAAGGAGATTTTTGCAGCATTAAAGGCTAGAAATATTTTTGTTCGTTATTTTAATAAACCAGGTATTGATAATTATCTGCGTATCACAATCGGTACTGATGAGCAGATGCAGGCACTAGAGGCAGCGTTAAAGGAAATTTTACCGCAGGCATAAAGAATATGTAACTATTCAGAGCCATGCAAAATTGCTTTCTGTGAATGCTTGCATTCAGACAGAATAGCAATTTTATATGGCGAGGTAACCACATGAGCAAAATAGAAGCATCGAAGATGCGATTTTGCGAATGGGGTTCTGAATAGTTACGAATATACAAAAATAAATTAGATAAAAAGGCAGAGGCAAAATCGGTAAAAAGATTTGCCTCTGCTTTTGTGTCTCTTAAAATGGATGCTTCCGGTATTGTGCAGGTGTTACACCAGTCAGCTTCTTAAATTGACGATAGAAGTGCACTTCATTGTTATATCCGCAAAATTCAGCAATCTGGGAGAGCGACAGGTTGCTTGTAGACAGATTGAATCTTGCTCGTGTCACACGCATAAGAATCAGATCTTGCTGAAAGGAAACACCAAACAGCTTTTTATAGATAAGCTGAAAATAAGATTCACTTATATTAAGCTGCTTGGCACATCGTGCAATTGAATGCTTTTGCTCAAGTGAATTGGAAATTTCAAGGTGAAGCTGTTTGAGCTGATTTTCAAGTGGTGTTGCATAGTTTCGGCTTTTGAAGGACGCGTGTGCTGTGGAAAGGCTGTTAAATAAAAATGTAAACAGAGCACGCATATTTTCATCCTTTAAATCAGGCTGACCAAAGGAAAGTTCTAGTAGAATATGATGGATACAGAATGAAAAAATATCAGTGTCTTCAACTGAGAACGGATGGTTGCTGATAGCATTTAAACGTTCAATGAGCTTGGGTTCATCAGTATCAAAGTGAAGCCAGTCATTTACATAATCACCGTCTGGATTTCCATAATAATTTGGTGTGTGTGGTGCTAAGATAATTATTTGCGGAGGCTCAACGGAAAAATGCTCAGAACCTATATCAAAGCTTCCGTGGGAACGAACAACGAGCAGTACAAAATGAGGTAGCCCCTTTGGACGGCTCATTCGAAAAGTGCTTGGGTGAATGTTAATGTAGCCTCCTGTAATTGCCTTGATCATGAAAAATATACCTCCTTCTGAATAGTTATATGATAGGATATGTTAGTTTTCTTACTAGTTTATGTTATTGCATCAAGTTTGTCAATGATGTATGATAGAAGAAAATGAAAAAAGAATACTGTTTGAATATAACATACAAACAGATAACTAATATAAATACTTTATATGAAAAAAATATATAATAATCAAAAGGGGAGGATGAAAAATACAGGACATAGTTGATTGATGTAATGCATAAAAACAACAGTCTTGTGTTGAATATGTTTGAAAAATGAAAATGCTTGATAAAATCAAGAATTATGCTAAACATTATGAAAACGAAGTGCGCGACATTTCAAATCAGCTAAGAGATGAAATGATGCCAGAGCTTTCAAGAGAATTGTTTGACGAATATGAGATTACAGGAAATCGTCTGCGCTATGAGGAAGGCTACTTCAAGAGAAGAGAGTTTTTATCTACATTTGGCCTTGCAAGTGTGATCTGGCATAAGAAAGAAGATATTGAAAAGCTTGAGTATGTTATAAAAGGAATTTGCTCAGAGGAATGCTGGGCACTCTCTGCACACGTAAAGCGTCTGGAGAATCCAAACTGGCGTATGACTATTGATCTTACTGCAAGTGAGACAGGACATACGTTGGCACATCTATATACGCTGCTTAAAGATGAGCTGTCTGAGGAGACAAAGGAATGTATTCGCAAGGAAGTATTTCGGCGTATTCTGACACCGTTTATGAGTGCGAAGGCACCAGCGTATTGGTGGGAGGGTGCAACGAATAACTGGAATGCAGTTTGCTGTGGAAATATTGGAAGTACAGCGATATATCTGTTAGAGGATGGACCAGAGAAAGATGCTTTTTTAGAGCGTATTCGCTATGCTATTGAAACTTATTATCTTGCTGGTTTTGGCGATGATGGTGTCTGTGAAGAAGGCCTTGGCTACTGGGTATATGGCTTTATGAACATGGTAGTCTTTGCTATGGATCAGAGATTACGTGATCCGGCTCATGATATGATGGCATTAAAGAAGGTAGAGAAAATTGCTCATTTCCAGGAAATGTGTTATTTTTCACATGGCCGCACGATCAGCTTTTCAGATGGAAGCAGCAATGGAGAATATCCAATGGGATTGACATGCTGTCTGGCAAATCTTTACAAGGATATTAGGTTCCCGGATCCAATCTACGCAAGAGGCTTTTCAGGAGATCGTTGCTGGAACTGGAACGAGCTGTATACAGGATGGTATTGGACTAAGAATTATCTGGAAGATGTTGAAAAGAAGATAGTAGAGGAGCCAAAGCCACTTTTAGAAGAAGGTACTGATTTTTTAAAAGATGCGCAGTGGTGTATTCTTAGAGGTAAAGATAATACAGCATTGGTTGCTAAGGGTGGAAATAATGATGAACCTCATAACCATAATGATGTAGGAAGCTTCTTATATCTGGCAGATGGAGAGGAACTTTTAGAGGATTTAGGTTCAGGTGAATACACAAAGAAGTATTTCTCAGATGAACGCTATGAAATTTTCTGTACACGCGGAAAAGGCCATAACATGCCAATTATCGGCGGTGTAGATCAGAAGGCTGGATCAAAGTATCGCGCAGATGCATTTGAGCGAAAGGATGAGAATACTATTTTAATTTCCTTTGCGAAGGCATATGACGTATCTGGTGTGGATACTGTTTTGCGAGAAATATCATTTGAAAAAGAAACAGGTTCATTTACTGTAAGAGATCATGTTGTATGTGATGAATGCGTGCCGGTTCTTGAAAATCTGGTAACACGCTATCCAGTAACAGTACACACAGGTCAGGATCACAAAAATAAAGTGGTAATTCATGGAGAAAGACACAAACTTGTTATTGAGTTTGGCGAGGCAGCCGGAGCTGTTTTAGTTACAAAAGAGCCGCACGTCAACCATGAAGCACAAGATGAGCTGGTTAATCGCATCAGCTGGGAAGTTTTGCATAATGAACAAAATGCAGACTGCAAAATGTATTTTTATCTGGAACAGCCAGATAAGTAATTGCCTGGGTGGTAAAAATTTTTACGCTAGAAAGCAATAGCGATATCATCTGGTGAAGAAAGGCTTGCTGTTGTTTTAATAAAAAAATAGAGATTAAAAAGGAGAAACGTTATGGACAACAAGGCATGGGCACAGGAAGTTGCCAAGAAGATTAAGGAAAAAGAAATTGAAGTAATCAAGAGAAGTGTAAACAAGGTTCCTTATATCGCAAAGAATGGTGTGTTTGATGATCTTTCTGAGACAAGACTCGGATGGTGGACCAATGGTTTCTGGGGCGGTATGATGTGGCAGTTGTATCAGGCAACAAAAGAGCCGATTTATAAAGAGGTTGCAGAAAATCTTGAGAAGAAGATGGATTCTGTATTACTTGATTCTAGCGTAATGGATCATGATAGTGGTTTCCGTTGGCTGCCGACTGCAGTAGCAAACTATCGTCTGTTTGGCTCTAAGGAGTCCAAAAACAGAGGTATGCTTGCAGCCTCCAACTTGGCAGGCCGTTACAATGCAAAGGGTGAATTTATTGTTGCATGGAACTCCAGACCAGATCATCAGGTAGATGGATGGGCAATCATTGACTGTATGATGAACCTGCCGCTTCTGTACTGGGCATATGAGGAGAGTGGAAATCCGAGCTTCTTACATATCGCTATGAACCATGCTGATACTGCTGCAAAGGTATTTATCCGTCCGGATGGTTCTTCACGCCATATCGTTGAGTTTGATCCTGTAACAGGTGATTGTAATGGATCTTACGGTGGACAGGGTATGTCCTATGGTTCTTCTTGGACAAGAGGACAGAGCTGGGCACTGTATGGATTTACACTGAGCTATCTGCATACCAAGAAAGAGCGTTATCTTGAGACAGCAGAGAGAGTTGCCGATTATTTCATCTCCTGTATTCCGGAGAGCGGCTTGATTCCGGTAGACTTCTATCAGGATCCGTCTTGTGATTGGAGAGATGATACTGCAGGAGCAATTGCAGCATGTGGTCTTATCGAGCTGAGCAAGGTAACAAAGAACTGGAAGAAGCAGAAGTACATGGATGCAGCAATCAGACTTCTTAAGGCAATTGATGAGAAGGGCTGTAACTACGATCCAAACGTAGACGAGCTTCTTGAGAAATGTACAGCAGCTTACAACGAGCCAGATCATAACTTCCCAATGATCTACGCAGATTACTACTTCATCGAGGCAATCTGGAAGCTGACTGGAGACGAGCTGTTCATCTGGTAATTTTTTACAACTGAATATTAAAGTAAGCGGTCCGGGTGAAACCTCTGGACCGTTTTTTTATCGTTTACGCGTCATGCCAAATATTTGCAGCTAGGCCCGAAGGTGAATGGCTTTCACGAGCCGGACACTTGGAGCAGGTCTTTCAAGATAATGTTTGATAATAAAGAGTGTAAAAGGAACCTGCGGAGTTTGGTCTGGCGACGAAACCATTACACCGAAGGGCTTTCGTAACATGACGCGTGAACTGTAATCTTTTTTGATATTTTTAAACTTAACACATCATCGCCCTTGAAAAAACAAGTTGGCTATGATACCATAATACCGTGAAAAATTTGATTTTGAAGGGGGTCAGCCAAGTAAATGGAATCATTGCAGCAGCGGGAGAATACTGTGGAGGCAAAAAGATTAAAGCGAAAATTTACAGGGGCGCTGTTGGCACTTTTGATTACATTTCTGGCGGTGGCTTCTGCAACATATGCCTGGTATATTTATAATACAAGTCAGCATACAACAAATGTTCGTATGGCGGCAGGTGCAGGCGTCAATCTTCAAATCAGTAATGCATATAATGGCGTGTATGGCTCATCAGCTGTTTTAGAAAGCTTTTCAGGACAGCTTGTGCCTGTCTCAACAAATAAAATTAGTGCTGGCTTTCAGAAGGTGACGGAGTTTGCATCAGGCTATCAGACAAAAACAGGACTTGCAGCAAGCATTTTTGGAAATGGAGAGCAAAATGATTATTATCATACAAGTCTGTTTTTAAGAACAACAGGAGGAACACTTGATATATATCTGTCAGATATTGGATTTGAGGACAGTGATGAAGCTTCACCTATTTCTTCAGCAATTCGCTTGGGACTAGTTGTTCATAAAGTGGGAGAGCATCAGGCACCTGATAATGAATATATCTTTTCAATAAGCGATAAAAAAAATCCAGAAGCAGAGTATAACACGGCAACAGGGCAGGAGGGCTATGTGCTTGATGCTTCACGCAAGGATGGCACAACAGTGCCATTTACACCATATACATCAGATGAGTATTGTATCTACAATAAAGAGACTGGTGCTGTGAAGCGCAAGGATGATTCACTGCGGCTTTGTACGATATCAGGTGCTGATGATGGAAGTGTTGGTGAATCTGTTGAAATTGAGCTTTACATTTGGCTGGAAGGCTGTGATGAAGATTGTACTTCAAATCTTTGCAGACAAACGCTTAGAAATTTGGCAGTGTCGTTTGCCGGAGTGAAGACAGATCAATAATTAAACAAAAGGGAAGGGAGAGGTCATGAATGATGATGTCAAAAAATTAAAAAAACGACTTCGGGCTGTTATATTTTTGACTGTGATGATTTTTTGCGCAGCAGGCGGCTCTGTCTATGCATGGTTTACGCTGTCAGGAATGGCTTCTACGAATGTAACACCGATGGGTGGTTCAATAAGTAATGGTGATGCGTCACTTTTGATTTCCGCGTCGCGTTTGGGACAATTTGACAAGAACTGCGAGCTGGTGCTAGATGGAAATCCAGACACATTAAAGCCACTCTCGACAGCAGATCTGGATCATTTTTACCGTGCAATTGCACAAAATAAGGACGGAATTGCTGTTCTCTATGAAGCGGCGGATAGTCAGGTGGATGAGGATGCACTTCACGGAACCGTTTACTTAAAGTGTGAGAATGCACCGTGTGATGTGTATTTTGATGCGGAAAATTTGAATGTTGGAAGCGATGCACAGGCGCTTGCTGCGATGCGTCTTGGTATTCGTATCACATCGAATTCTGGTACAAATACATATCTTTTTTTTCTGGATGAGCTAGGAGCTGTTGCAGGAGCACAGTCAAGGGCAACAATACCGGCTTCATCCGTTGTAGTTTCGTCGATATCATCAGGCGGACAGGCGGCTTACGTGTCTGACCCATCAACCACGATTTCCCAATATATGTCTTATAAAAATAGTTCATACAAATATGATGCGGGCGCATCTGTTCTTGTCTCGCTAGAGACCGATGAAGTGGCATCAGTAGAATATTGGCTTTATCTTGAAGGATGTGATGAGCAGTGCTTTAATCCAGTGCAAAATAAGGATGCCGGACTTATGCTCGCGTTTGTTGGAGTGGATGAATCACAGAAGGGAGGAGCAAAATGAAGCAGGCGTTTCGAAATTGGTTTTTGTGTGTCACAGCAATCGCAGCGCTTCTTTCATTAACTGCGGCTACTTATGCATGGTTTACATCTAATCAGGCTGTTTCAACAACAAGGGCATCGGCACGTACAGCAGAAGAAAGCTTAGAGCTTCAAATTAGCAGTGACGGCAGCACTTTTTCCAATGCGTCACCTGTTTCGATTGCGCAGGTTAATCAGACTTCACTGACTAATCTTTTGCCTGTCTCTACGGCAGATTTGACGAATTTTATCTATGCGCCATCGACTGTGTCAGATATGGCGGTAACTTTTGAGCCTGTCACTGATGAGCAGTATTATTATCACGGAAGAATCTACCTGCGTGCGCTGGCACAGGGATTATCATCAGACACGACACTTTCTCTTTATTTTGATCAGACAGATGGTCTTCTTGGAAAAGATGTAAATGGAACGCTGTTAAATGCTGCCAGACTTGGACTTGTTTTTAACAACGACTACACTTCCTCTGTAATTCTTCGTCTGTCAGAGTCACAAAACGCATCAGGACAGCAGATTTTTAATACAGTTGTCGGCGGTGTGACACTTGGAGCGAATCAAGTACTCTCATGGAATGGAAGCAGCGTTTTTGCTGTGGCTGATCCAAGTGTGCAGATCGCTGATTATACAGTTACATTTGGTGCGTCGGATATGAGTGTTCCACAGCGGCCACTATGTGTGATGAATTTGAATCAAATTTATCCGGTAGATGTCTATTTCTATTTGGAAGGCTGTGATCCAGACTGCTCTGATGCAATCACGCACAATGAGGCCGATCTGTATCTGGCATTTTACGGCATTTCGGGCCGGGAAGGAGACAGATGATGAAGGGAAAACAGTTGGGACGTTCGCAAAAAGAGAGCAGCAATCAAGCAAAGGCACAGGCTCGTTTGGAACGATCTCGTGTCCGCACATCAATCCTACTTTTGTTGTTGGCACTTGTTGCAGTGACTGCAACGACAGTTGCATGGTTTTCGATTGCAGATAGAGCGAGGGTGCGCACAATGAGTCTTGATATTATATCAGGTGTGGATCTTAGAATGGATCTTGATGCACATGATACAATTGAAGCATACAAAAAAACGCTGTCATTTGAAGAGATTGCATCGCGCATTCAAAAGGAAAAGGGTTTTTCAATGAAAGAAGTACCGCTAGAACCGGTTACGACGATTGATCAGCGCAGCTTTACTTTTGAAAGTGGGGCGGCTGCGTCAGCAAAAAGTGGTGCATATCTTGAGTTTACGCTTCACTTTATGGCAGCGAAGGATATGATAGTACATTTGACGAGTGCAGACAGTTCAAAAAACATCAGAGACGGAACTGCAATCTTGTCAGATACATCATCGCTTTCTGAGGCAATGCGTATTTCATTTGAGGCTGACGGTATATGTTATGTGTATGATCCGGGATTAGGTGATACGATGACAAAGACAACGTCTGCAAGAACCTTTGGTCTATTGCCGTCAGAACAAATGATATTAAATGAAAATAATGCCATGTTTTCGCTTAAGGAAGGTGAGGATAAGGCAGTTTTGGTACACATCTGGTTAGAAGGAACAGACCCGCTGTGTACAGATGAATTAAAATCGGCTGAGTATGCGATTAGGCTTCGTTTTACAGGAACAGATTCCTCGAATCAGGCCTTTGACCACTAATATAGTTCATATCACGTGAACGCTAATTAACATTACGAAGCAACAAAAATGAGAGGACAAAAAAGAAAATGAATGCAGTGAAACGAGCAGCAAATGTATTATTAAGTGTAATCCTGTGGGCAGTCATTTTGGTGGCAGCGCTTTATGCTTTTACGACAATGGCAACTAGGGATAATCAGAATGTATCAAATCTCTTTGGGTATACGCCGTTAGTAGTAAAATCTGATTCAATGGCACCAACATTTGAGACTGGAGACTTGATTGTGATCAAAAAGTGCGATCCACAGACGTTAAAGGAAGGAGATATCATCTGTTTCCACACAATCATAAACAACGAATATGCACTTAACACGCACCGTATCAAGAGCATCGAGGCAGTAGGGGATGCAAGAAGCTATACAACAATCGGTGATAACAATAATGGTATTGCAGATCAGCATGTGATTTCCGATGGTGATATTGTCGGAAAATATGTGACAAGTATTCCGAAGATCGGAAAAGTAATGGACTTTTTATCAGGAAGTACAGGTTTCTTGATTGTAATCGTGCTTCCGATGCTGCTGTTCTTTATTTATCAAGTATATCATCTGATTACTATAAGCATTAACTTAAAGAAGGCAATTGCAGTTGAGACTGCAAAAGAGCAGGAGAGTGCAAATATGCAGGCAGCAAAGGACGCAGAGGCGGCACTTGCAGAGGCAAAGCGTATGCGTGAGGAGGCAGAGGCAATTCGTGCACAGGCGCAGGCAGACCTTGAAAAAGCAAAGCAAGTATCTGATGAGAGCAAAAGCGGGAAGGAGTAATTGTGAGTGAATTCTTAAAATTTGCCTATGAAGTTTTGTCTCAGGTCGTTTACAATATTGTGACATGGCTGGCAGGTTTTTTGACGTTATTTATCACCGGCTGGGTACAGTATTTTAATATCTTTTTTACATATTTTCCAACGCTTAGCATTACAGGAAAAATTCTCTCTGTAATCTTAATGCTGATTTTAATTGCGATTCCAATTTTACTTCTTGTAATTATTGTGCGTCATGCGATTCTTCGCCATCAGCTTAAAACAGATAAGAGTGACAATGCAGCGCTTTACAAGGAGATTGGACGCTTAAATAAGCAGGTTCTGTCACTGATGGATGAGAAAAACAGCATTTTAGCACTTAAGGTTAATGCGATGGGCGGAACTGAGCGTATTCCGTATATGGGTGCATCAGCGCTTACAGATGATGTGATTCCAACAGTTGATGCCGTTACAAACAGCGCATCTGCTGCTGCAAGCGCAGCCAATCCCAATATGCCGCTTCCAGGAACTGCAGCGCTTGCAGCGGCAGCGGCACAGTCCCATGGAAAGCTTTCAGCAGGAGCAGGTGGTGCAGGAGCACCAATTGTTCAGGCTGTTTTATCCGAAGCGAAGCTTAACATTGAGCATCGTTTCCCGAAATTAACACTTGTGGATGAAAAGTATGCAGCGCTTACACCTCCTGAATATGATAACGAGATTTCGCTTCAGGAGTTTGCAGAAGGATACCGCCGATATGCAGCCAGCCAGATGAAACTTTACTACACACCTGAGATTGTGCGCCGTTTTGTTGCAGGTATGGCAGCCAGCAAGCTTCTGATTTTGGAAGGTATTTCAGGTACTGGTAAAACTAGTCTTCCATATTCGTTTAGCCGTTATCTGTCTAATCCGTCAACTATTGTATCGGTACAGCCATCATTTCGTGATCGCACGGAGCTGCTTGGTTATTTCAATGAGTTTTCAAAGCGTTTTAACGAGACTGAGTTTTTGCGTGCGCTGTATGAGGCGAACTACAGACCAGACCCAACGCTTATTGTGCTTGATGAGATGAACCTGGCACGAATTGAGTATTATTTTGCTGAAATGCTTTCTGTCCTTGAAATGCCAAATAAGGACGAGTGGGTGCTTGACCTTGTGCCTACAGCATGGGATGGCGATCCAGTTAAGATGGATGGAGGTAAAATTCATGTGGCTGATTCTACATGGTTTATCGGAACAGCAAATAATGATGATTCCACGTTCACGATTACTGATAAGGTATATGACCGTGCGATGCCAATAGAATTAAATGAGCGTGCCGATGCATTTGAGTGTGAAGTTCAGCCGCACTGTAATGTTACGGCAGAGCATTTGGAATATCTGTTTCAAAAGGCACAGGTGGATTATCCAATTAGTGATGAGCTTATGGATAAAATGCAAAAACTCGATAATTATCTTATCACACGTTTCAAGCTTTCCTTTGGAAACCGTATTATGAAGCAGCTTTATGATTTCATCCCAGTTTATGTAGCCTGTGGCGGAACTGAGCTGGGAGGCATGGATTATATCGTTGCGCGTAAGGTTCTTAAGAAATTTGAAAGTATGAACGTCACATTTGTAAGAGACGAGATTACAGGGCTGATCACTTATATTGATAAGCTGTTTGGAAAAGCTGAAATGCAGGATAGTAAGGCATACTTGAGACGTATACAAAATTTGTACTAACAGTTCACACGTTCCGTGTGGTTCTGCGAATGAAAGAGCGCGGAAAACTGTCAAAGTTTTTAAGCTTTAGGGAGTCAGGATGGCAAATACGATCAATGATTTATATACGAAATATACGAATAAAGTAGAACGAACTCTGGAAAATGACAGGTATTTCCAATACCTGTTTGAGATTGTTCAGGCAGGGAATAACACGATCCGTCAAAACAATCGTGTCCTTCATAAGGTAGTAGATGAGCGGTGGCTTACAGTTGTAGAAGAAGGTCTGACGTCAATTTTTAATATCGTGGATAAGCCGCGCCGTTTTATCGCAACGACAGAAGAAGTTGTTCCAGTGGCATTGGCCAGGAAGATCACAGCAGACAGCGTGCGTCACCTTAGCCAGAATACGCAGTTTATTACAACAAATGCAAAGGGCGACATACAGCCAACGAAGGTTTTGAATGTAACAACAGAAGAAAGTTTTGATTTGTATGAGAATCGTTTTGTCTATCATCTGATTCAGCGCCTCTTTGCGTTTGTTGATAAGAGAACGGATGTTATTTTCTGGTCTACAGGCGATGAGACATGCAATACTATGTGTATGGAGAGCAAAATAGACGATGCCTACGAAGAGATTTCCTACAAGGTTGAGATGACTGTCAAAAACCGCCAGAGTTTTGCCGAAAATGACAATGACAACATGGATCTTTTTAAGAGAATCGACCGTGTGCGCCGTATGTCAAGAACACTTCGCGCCAGCTCTTTTTGCGATATTATGAATGGCTGTGCGAAGGTAAGAAGTCCGATTCAGCGAACAAATTTGATGATGAAGGATCCAGATTACAGAAATTGCTACAAACTGTGGCAGTTTATAGAAAGCTACGATGAGGTGGGCTACAGCATAGAGGAGCAGGATACGGCACTTGAGTTTGATGAAGAGTATCAGACGCAGATGTACATCAACTTGATTACAAATTACACGATATTTAAGAGTCTTCTTGAATCAGATCCTAGAAAGCTTACCGAGATTGCAACGAAAAAGCGTAGGCCAGTTAAACCAAAGTTTATCAAAAAAATTCAGGAAGAAATTGTGGATAACTGTGATATTCCAGATGTCGAAGTGAGAAAGGTCTTTATCGAGGAGGTCACACAGGCTCAGCTTGATGCCGAGGCAAAGTTAGCAGAGGAGACTGCCAACAGAGAAGAGCTTGAAAATAGCCTAATGCATTTACAGGAGTCTGCATCTGATTTAGAGTGGCAGCTTGATGCGCTGCAGCAGCAGATGGACGAGCTAGAACAAAAGCGTGTCCAGATCGAGGAGCAAAAAAATGCACTAGAGGCAAAGCTTGTCGAGGAGCAGAAGGCAAAAGAAGAGCTTCAGGAGGCAATGGAAAAAGCTGATGCTGAGGCAAGGGCTGCAATCGACAATGCACAGACTAAGGCAAAGCAGGCAATAGAGGCAGCGCAGAAAAACATTGAGCAGGTCAGGGCAGAAGCGCATCAGAATATTGAGCAGACACAGGCCGAGGCTGACGAAGCTGTACAGACAGCTAAGAGTGAAGCACAGAATCTAAAAGAGCAGCTAGAGGCAACCAAGGACGAGGCGAGAAAGACGGTTGAGAGCACGCAGAGCGAGGCAGAAAGACAGGTTGCACAGGCAAGAGAAGAGGCAGCAGCCCAGATTGAAACTGCCAAGAGCGAGTCGAAGGCCCAGATTGATTTGATTGAGCGTCAGGCAAAAGAGCGAATCGAATCCATTCAAAGCGAAACTGCAGCTCAAATCGAGTTGATTCAAAGTCAGTCGAAAGAGCAGATTGAGTCGATTCAAAGTCAGTCCAATGATGCAATTGACCGCACCAACAAAGAGGCAAGTGAGCACATTGAGAACATCGAAACTGAGTCTGCTAAAAAAATAGAAGAGCTTCAGGCAAAGCTCAAACAAGCACTCGAGCAGGCAGAAAAAGACCGCATTGACAAGGAGAAAGCACTTGAAAAAGCAAAGGCAAACTCACTGTCACACTATATTGTAAATGCACTTCGAGGCCGTAAAGCGGCTGCAGATACTTCAACTGATATTGTAAATGCTGAAAATGACGAGCATGATAAATCAGATCAGAAAGAGGATGAAAACAAATAATGATAAGAAAGATAATCTGCGGAGTCATCAATACGCTTTCTGTTCTTGTCATAGCGGCAGCAATTGTAATTTTGTGTATGGTTCTTTTTACTGAGCCTGGAAAGCCACCGAATATTTTTGGCTTTACAATGCTTCGTATCACGACAGGAAGTATGGAACCAACGTATGCGACTGACACACTGCTTGTAGTAAAAAAAACAGATCCAAAAGAAATCATGGAGGGGGATGTGATCTCCTTTTACTCAACTGATCCGGCACTTGAGGGAGCAGTCAACACGCATCGCGTGGTTGCAATTAGCCAAGATGGAGACAATTACATCTACACGACAAAGGGAGATGCGAATAATGCAGCTGATTTATATGATGCGCAGTCACGCTATTTGATTGGAAAAGTGATTTGGTCATCGCTTTTTCTTGGAAAGCTTTCGCGTTTGGCAGCAAATCCGTTAATCTTTATTCCGCTTATTTTGATTCCACTGGCAGCAATATTGATTACAAACCTTGTCCATACAGTTCGCCTTGCAAAAACGATTGCAAGGGAGGAAGAGGAGGCAGCGGTCAAAGAAGTGATCCAAGCACTTCGCAAAGAACGAGAACAAAAGAAGTAAGCCATACAGTTCACGCGTCATGCCCCGGAGGCTTATTGACTTTAAAGAACGTGAATGATATAATCGTAACGAAAAAAGCTAGAATCTACAGGTGGTCTAGAAAGGATATAATACCTATGCAGGGACGTACACACAATTGTGGCCAGTTAAGACTGGCAAATGTCGGCGAGGAAGTAAAGCTTGTCGGCTGGTATGAAAATCTCCGTAAGGTCAGCAAGAATCTTGGATTTTTGATTTTGAGAGACTTTTACGGAACGACACAGATTGTAGTAGAGACAGAGGAAATCATGGAGCAGCTGTCTTCTATCAACTATGAGTCTACAATCGAAATTATTGGAACTGTAAGAGAGCGCAGTTCTAAGAACGCAAATCTTCCGACAGGAGAGATCGAGGTAGTTCCAAGTAAGCTTACAGTTCTTGGAAAGTGCCGTTACAACGAGCTTCCGTTCCAGATTAATCATTCAAAGGAAGCAGATGAGAATGTTCGTCTGAAATATCGTTATCTGGATCTGAGAAATCCGCAGGTTAAGTCTAAGATTGTTTTGAGAAGCAAGGTTGTTGCAGATCTTCGTGCTTCTATGATTGGTCATGATTTTATGGAAATCACAACACCAATCCTTACATGTTCTTCTCCAGAGGGTGCAAGAGATTATCTTGTTCCGGCAAGAAATCATCCGGGCAAGTTTTATGCTCTTCCACAGGCTCCTCAGCAGTTCAAGCAGCTTCTTATGACCTCTGGAATTGACCGTTATTTCCAGATCGCACCGTGCTTCCGTGATGAGGATGCAAGAGCAGACCGTTCTCCGGGTGAGTTTTATCAGCTTGATATGGAGATGGCATTTGCTGATCAGGAAGACGTATTTGAGATTCTTGAGGATGTTCTTCCACCAATCTTTGCAAAGTATGGTATTTACCATGAGGCATCAAAGCCGCCGTTTAAGAGAATCCCATATCTTGAGGCAATGGACAAGTATGGTTCTGATAAGCCGGATCTTCGTATCAGCCTGATCGTTCAGGATGCTACAGAAGTGCTTGCAGAATGTGGCTTCGGTCCATTTGCAGGAAATAAGGTAAAGGCAGTCGTTGCTGAAAACTTCAAGGGTACCAGAAAGCAGATCGATAAGATGTGTGCTGATGTTGAGGTAGTAAGCGGTCAGAAGGCATATTGGTTCCGTTTAGATGACAAGGGCGAGCTGACTGGAGGAATCTCCAAGTTTGTTGTTGATCACAAAGATGCAGTTGTGAGCGCACTTGGCTTAAAGGCAGGTGATTTCGTTGCACTGTCTGCAGGTGACTTAAAGACTGCTCAGAAGACGGCAGGTGTAATCCGTAAGACAATTGGCGCTTCCTTTGAAGGCTATATGAAGAAGGATTGCTATGAGTTCTGTTGGGTTGTTGACTTCCCGATGTATGAGATTGGTGAGGAGTCTGGCGAATTAGAGTTCTGCCATAATCCATTCTCTATGCCGCAGGGTGGTTTACAGGCACTTGAGACCATGAATCCGCTTGATATTCTTGCTTACCAGTATGATTTAGTATGTAATGGCGTAGAGCTTTCATCAGGCGCTGTTCGTAACCACGATCCAGAGATCATGGTTAAGGCATTCCAGTTAGTTGGTCTCGGCGAGGAAGATGTAAAGGCAAAATTCCCGGCTATGTATAACGCATTTTGCTATGGCGCTCCGCCGCATGCAGGAATTGCACCAGGTGTTGACCGTATGATCATGCTGATTGCAGGTGAGGACAGCATCCGTGAAATCATTCCATTCCCAATGAACAAGAATGCACAGGATGTTATGATGGGCGCACCGGCTACAGTAAGCGAGAAGCAGCTGGCAGATGTTCATATTAAAATCGTAGAGGACAAGAAAGACGAGTAAGTTGTTTTCTTGCATATATTATTAAGAAGCAGGAGAAAATCAAGACGATTTTCTCCTGCTTCTTTTGACCACGGTGACAGGTACGTTGGTTCTTTTACTGTCACTGGTGGCTCAAGCTTATTTTTGTGCTATCAAGTAAGAATAAATACCACCTACAATTGCAGCACTGACTAACAGTACCAGAGAAATAACCGTTAGTAAAGTTCCTTCTAATAAGAAACACAATATCAGAATGATGATACCTAATAACATGAATAAAATACCGCAGAACCGCTGGCTCTTTTTCCAAACAACAGCGTTTTTCATGCTCCATGGGGTGCGAAGGCCGATAATGGAATTTCGCTTTAGTTTCGGCATGATATTTCCTAGAATGATGAGGGCAATTCCGAGAATGCCAAATGAAATCTTCGTGAGGGAGAATGGCACATCATTTAGGTTTTCTACCTGGTGAAAATCGGCATAGAGAAAATAGAAGGTCAAAATATCAAATACCATGATACTTAAAATTCCGGCTACAAAAGTGATCGTGCTGTTATTTTTTTCGCTACCGCTTCCTTTCTTTTCTTGTTCGGCGGCACCTCGGGCTGCAATATACATAAAAAATCCGAAGAATAGTGTAATAATAGGAAAAATAAAAGTCTCAGATTTATTTCCCCAACGTGTAACCTGATTGTTCATTCCATAGTGGGCAGGTATCTTATCTGGCAGGAATGGATAAGCAACTACAACCGCAATCAGTGGAAGAAACATTAAAATAATATACAGTGCCGTGAGTAATTTCTTATTTTTCATTGTTTTTTTCTCCTCTCAATTGAGTAATCCACAAGATCGTTTCGTCCAAAATCGAAAGATCAAGTTCATAATAAATAAAGTTCTTTTCGCGTGTCTCGTAGATCAAGTCTGCTTTTTTTAATTTCGCCAGATGATAGGAGAGTGCCTGTGGCGTTATGCCAAGAGCAATTGCCAGATCACCTGAGCTGATTTTTCCCTCCCTTAACTTTAGCAAAATATTGCGCCGATTCTTATCTGCAAGAGCATCTAGCACTTCTGCAACGGCCAATCTCATCACCTCAAATCTATTTAAAAATTATTTTAAATAGATTCTATACCACAAACCAGCAAAAGTCAAGTATAATAGGGGTGCATCACAAAGTAAGGAGGAACTAACCATGGTTAAAATTGATTTGATTACAGGCTTTCTTGGTTCAGGAAAGACTACTTTCATAAAGAAGTATGCAAAATATTTGATTGACAGCGGTAAAAACATTGGAATTTTGGAAAATGATTATGGTGCTGTCAATGTAGATATGATGCTTTTACAGGATCTGATGGGGGATCAATGTGAACTTGAAATGGTTTCTGGCGGCTGCGATAAGGATTGCCACCGCAGACGTTTTAAGACAAAGTTGATTGCTATGGGTATGTGCGGCTATGACCGTGTGATTGTGGAGCCGTCAGGTATATTTGATGTGGATGAGTTTTTTGATGCACTGAGAGAAGATCCGCTTGATAAATGGTATGAGATAGGAAATGTTATCGCGATTGCCGATGCAGGACTGCCAGAGCAGATGTCAAAGGATGCCGAGTATCTTCTAGGATCAGAAGCAGCAGATGCAGGTCTTGTTTTTGTAAGCAAGCTTGATGAATCATCAAAAGAGCAGTCAGATACTATTCTGCCGCATATAAATCGCGCAATGGAAGCTATTTCTTGTACAAGAAAATTGTCAGAAGAAGATGTTATGAAAAAGAAATGGGATGAGCTTACAAAAGATGACTGGAATCGTATTTTAACATGTGGCTATCACACCGAGAGCTGGCAAAAGCGTGATGTCGAAGATGATAAATCATTTTCCTCACTTTCATTTATGAATCTGCCATTAACAAAGGAACAAATTTTGAATGCAGCAACTCAAATTTTGGGCGATCCATCCTGTGGTCATGTGCATCGTATCAAGGGCTTTCTTGAGACACCAGATGGTTGGTTTGAATTAAATGCAACTGCTGCACAGCGCCAGCTAAATCCAATCGCAAATGGTCAGCAGATCATTATCGTGATAGGAGAGGGGCTTAATAAAGAAAAAATTGAAGCATATTTGCAAGCATGAAATTATGAACTTGTAAAGTGAAATTTACTCAAAATACAGCGAAAACTATAGGATACCACTAGATTTTTTGCAAAAGATATATTATAATTTATAGACGAGAAAGTTAAAAAACGTGCATATGGCACGAAAACTGTAGGTAAAAGCTGCGCTGGCAGCAGATTGAGGTAAGAATGGAGATTAAAATTGAGAATCTGACGAAGGCATATGGAGACTTCAAAGCTGTTGACAACATGAACTTGAACATTGCAGATGGTGAGTTGGTTGGTCTGCTCGGACCATCTGGCTGTGGAAAATCCACCACACTGTTCATGCTTGCTGGTTTGAATGATCCGACTTCTGGACACATTTATTTTGGAGGAAAAGATGTAACAAAGGTTGCACCGGAGGATCGTGAGATCGGCCTTGTATTCCAGAACTATGCACTGTATCCGCATATGACTGTTGCGGACAACATCATGTTCCCGTTAATTAACCGTAAGGTTCCCAAAGCAGAGGCAAGAGAGCGTGCCCAGGAGATGGCAAAGCTTGTGCAGCTTGATCATCTGATGGACAGAAAGCCTAAGGCTCTTTCAGGTGGTCAGCAGCAGCGTGTTGCAATTGCAAGAGCACTTGTAAAGAAGCCAGAGGTACTACTTTTAGATGAGCCACTCTCAAATCTTGATGCAAAACTTCGTGTTGAGACACGTGAGGAGATTCGCCGCATCCAGCAGGAGGTTGGTATCACCACAATTTTTGTAACTCACGATCAGGAAGAGGCGATGAGTATATCTGACCGCATTGCAGTTATGGAAAAGGGAGTTGTACAGCAGTTTGAGGTACCGCAGAAGATGTACTTAAATCCGGGTAATTTGTTTGTTGCACAGTTTCTTGGTACTCCGCAGATCAATATCTTTGATGTAACTGTTAAGGGCGGAAAGATTATGTGCGGTGATGTCGTTCTTCGTGAGGGCTGCAAGGCAGCTGATGGCAACTACAAGGCTGGTGTTCGTCCAGAGGCCTTTAATGTATCAGAAAACGGTATTTTAGTTAAGGCAACTCATGTGCGCATGACAGGAAGAGAGTTACAGCTTCGCGTAGCACTTGCAAAAGAAGAACTTCGTGTATTAGTTCATTCCGATATGCAGGTTAGTGTCGGCACTGAATTTTGTGTAACTATTCGTGACAACCAGATCCTTTTGTTTGACCAGACAGGAAAGACAGTAGGAAAATATTAATAAGGAGAACCCTATGGAAAAGAAAAGCATGAAGGGCTATCTTTATTTGATGCCCGCATTAATTGTCATTCTTTTATTTACGATTTATCCGTTGATTCGTGCTTTTATTATGAGCTTCATGGAAGATTACAACATGATAAACGGTACGTATTCATCAGTGGGCTTTAGTAATTATGTAAGTATTTTCAAGGATAAATACTTCATTAAGGCATTGACTAATACTGGAATTTATGTTGCATTTGTAGTTCCGTGTTCTATTGCATTATCTCTTTTGATAGCTGTTTTATTAAATAGTAAGATCAAGTTTCAGGGATTTTTCCAGACACTTTACTTTTTGCCATATGTTACAAGTGTTATTGCAATTGGTATTGTTTGGAGATGGATATTTAACGAGCATTATGGTCTGTTAAATCAGATCCTTTCATGGTTTGGCATCAAAGCAATTCCGTGGCTGAACAAGAAGCAGTATGCGCTTCCGGCACTTATTATTTTTAGCATCTGGAAAAGCATGGCATTTGATATTTTAATCTTTTTAGCAGGACTTCAGACCATTTCACCTGATTTGTATAATGCTGCAAAGGTTGACTCAACACCGAAGTGGAGAGTCTTTACAAAGATCACACTTCCTGGTATTATGCCTATGGTATCATACGCGCTTGTCATGGGTATGATAAATGCATTTAAGGTTTATAATGAAGTGTATTCTTTGTTTGCATCAAAGGCAGGTCCGGCAAACAGCGCGATTACCGTTGTTTACTATTTGTACGATAAGTTTTACAATCAGTATGAATACGGTGAAGCATCTGCATCAGCAGTTGTTTTATTTGGAATTATCCTAGTCCTTACCTTCGTTCAGAGGAAGCTGACAGGAAGAAAGGATGGATAAGAGAAAAGATGAATAAAAGAAAAATTGTAAATGTTGTTGCAGAGGTGTTAAAATATGCCATATTGATTGCAGGTGCAATCTTTACGCTTCTTCCGTTTTTGTGGATGATTTTGTCATCACTAAAGACATCAGCGGAGATCACGGCCATTCCGCCTTCCTTATTCCCGAAGGTACCGCAGTTTTCAAACTTTGCTGAGGCTTGGAAGTCAGCTCCATTTCCGCGCTATATTTTTAACACTTTGGTCGTTACTATCATTTCTACAGCAGGAGTGCTTGTGACTACTGTACTTGCTGCTTATGCATTTGCACGTTTGAATTTTCCTGGAAAGAAGATTATGCTTTCGTTAATGTTAGCTACACTTATGATTCCAGGAGAAATGTTAATTATTACAAATTTCATTACTATCACAAAGTTAAAATGGATCAATACTTATCAGGCAATGATCGTTCCGTATTTAGCGAGTGTATTCTATATTTACTTGCTGACACAGTTTTTTTCACAGGTACCAGATGCACTTTATCTGGCGGCAAAGGTTGATAAGTGTAATGACTTTAAATATTTGATCAAGATCATGATTCCGATTAATAAGAGTCCGATTACCACGGTATGTATCTTAAATGCAATCGGATGCTGGAACTCTTTTATGTGGCCGTTACTTGTTACAAACAGCAAGGAGATGCGTGTTCTTTCCTATGGACTGATGCAGTTTCAGACAGAGAACGGTTCGTCATATGAGCTTATAATGGCAGCATCTTGTATTTTAGTACTTCCAATTGTTGTTGTTTACCTGATTCTTCGAAAGTACGTCATCGAGGGTGTTACACAGAGTGGTATCAAGGGATAACTTGTTGTGATTATTATGTTAGAAACCGGAAATCCGGATTCTATAGAGAGTACAAATGTACTATTTAGTTCCCATGCCCGAAGAGGGCAAAAGAAAGGAGAAATTCATGAAGTTAAGAAAAGTAAGTGCAGTTTTAATGTCAATGTCTATGGTTGGTGCAATGGCTGTTCCGACATTTGCAGACGAGGCAAAGACCATTGAGCCATGTGAGATCACATTCTGGCATGCAATGAACGGTAAGCAGGAAGAATCTCTGACAGCTCTTACTGATAAGTTCAATGAGGAGAATGAGTACGGCATCACTGTTACACTTGTAAATCAGGGTAACTACAGTGACTTAAGCACAAAGCTGACAGCAAATGCAGCTGCAGATACTTTGCCGGATCTGTCACAGGGCTATAACAACTGGGTAACTGCTTATACTGATAAGATCGTTCCGCTGGATGATTTCGTTACCGATGAGGATTTCGATTATGATGATCTGATCGACAGCTACAAGGATGAGTGCGAAGTATATGGCTTTGTTGCATGTGTACCATTCAACAAGAGTACTTACGTTTACTTCTACAATAAGACTCTGTTTGATGAGGTTGGCATTGATGTACCGACCACATGGGATGAGCTGACTGAGGCAGGAAAGAAGTTAAAGGAAGCAAAGGATATTGAAATTCTTGGTGTAGATGATCTTTCAGGCTTCTTAGAGGCATCTCTGCATCAGAATGACTGCGAGTACGTAAGTGAGGACGGCGCTCTGTTTGATAATGAGGCAGGTCTTGAGACAGTTTCCTATATCATGAACCTTTACAACAGCGGCTATGCACGTCTTGTAGGTGAGGACAGCTACTTCTCCAATGTTATCTCCAACCAGATGATCGGCGGTTACATCGGTTCTTGTACTGGTGTTTCTTACATCACTGCAGATGGATGGGAGCTTGGCGTAGCACCAGTTCCGGGCAACAAGGAAAAGGCCGTTAATCAGGCAGGTACTAACATTTATATGTTCAGCACCGATGAAAACAAGCAGAATGCTGCATGGGAATACATGAAGTATCTGACAAGCGTTGATTCCACTATCCAGTGGTCTGAAGAGACAGGATATCTGCCAGTAAGAAAGTCTGCATATGAGACAGATGAATTTAAGAAGTTCATGGACGAGGATAAGACCAACAACTATAAGTCTGCATACGAGCAGTCTCCATACTTCTTTGCTCAGCCAGTATTTGATGGCAGCTATGATGTAATGAATACTGTAAGCACTGTTTTAGAGGATTCTATTCTGGACGAACTTGAACCAGAAGAAGTTCTTGAGAATCTTGTAACTGAGCTCAACGATAAGTTAGGCGTTGACGGTGTTGCTGCAGAAGAGGAGTCTTCTTCCGTAGCTGAATAAGTTAAAAGTAGGGACATACAGGGGCTGTCAGTTAATGGCAGCTCCTTTTTCATCTTTTAAGGAAAGGAAAATTTATGACAACATTAACATTTTATAATGGATTAAGAGAAATCGGCGGCACGTTTGTTGTAGTTGAAACAGATGAGGCAAGATGCATGTTTGATTTCGGATTTGCAGTAATGGATCGCATGGATGATAAGATTGCAGTGCGCTATAATGAGTGCGCGGCAGATTATGCACGTCTTGGAGTGTTAGCTTCACAGGATGGCATTTATGATGAAGAAACGGCAAAAACATTAGGCCTTGTAAGCTTTGAAAACGACAAGAAGAAAAACTTTTTTGTGATTTCTCATATGCATATCGATCATATGGGAGGTCTTGGCATGCTTGATCAGAATCTTCCAGTTTATATGAGTGAGGATTCTTTAAAGCTATATCGCAGACTTGAGGCTTGCGGTGATATTCAGGTAAAGGGCCATAAAAACTGCATCGGCATCTCGTATGGTGAAAGCTTTACCGTAGGTGATATTACAGTTGAAGTAGAGGCAATAGATCATGACGTGGTCGGTGCATGCGGATATCGAATTACGACACCGGGAGGAACGATTTGCTATACAGGAGATTATCGTTTCCATGGCTTCCATCCAGAGATTACAAAAGCGTTTGGGCAGAAAATGAAGGGTGTGGATGTGCTTATTACCGAGGGTGTTACAGTAAGCTTTGATGATGTGGATATACTTTCTCTTACTAAGCCAGAAGAGCCAGAAAGAAGCGAGGAATGGTTACAAGATACGATATGTAAGGAGTCCACAGAGCAGAAGGGACTTATTATTGTTAACCCATATAATAGAAATGTAGAGCGTCTTCATCATTTGATCATGACAGCACAAAAGACTGGAAGAAAGCTTGTCATGGACGGTGTTCAGGCAGATTATGTACAGACATTCTATCCAGAGGATGAGATTTTGATGTATGAGAACAGCGTTGGTGCTGATGTTAAGAAGGCAGAGGAGCGTGGCTGGAGTATTATCACAAGAGAAGAACTTCTTTCTAATCCGTCAAAATATATTTTACAGCAGGACTACGTAAACTTTTATGAGCTGATGGATTTAAGTTCTGTAATTACACTTTATGTTCACATGGACGGTGCACCGCTTGGCGATTATGATCCTTCTTTTGGAAAGATGCACCGTATTTTAGATCATATGAATATTCCATACATGAATATTGGAATCGGCGGTCATTCCAGACCATACTATTTAAGAACTATGCTGGATACCATTGCACCGCATATTCTCGTTCCGCTTCACAGCTTCCGTCCGGAGCAGGTAAACACCACACATGCAGATAAGCGCATCCTGCCAGAGTATGGTGATTGCTTTGCTTTTGAAAATGGCGAGATGATCTTAAAGAAGAATTAAAATAGGAGCGACATCGAATGAGAATTTTAATTGTAAATGATGATGGAATAAAAGCTCCTGGTATACGAAAGCTGGCCGAACTTTCTATGCAGCTTGGTGAGGTGTGGGTTGTGGCACCAAAGAGCCAGTGCAGCGCGATGTCACAGAGAATTACCTTATTTGAAGATATTGAAGTGACACCGGAATGCTATGATTTAGATGGCGTGCGTGCCTATAGTGTGGGCGGAACTCCTGCAGATTGTGTAAAGGTAGCACTTGAGTTTTTGATGCCAGAAAAGCCAGATGTTGTATTTTCAGGAATTAACAGTGGTTATAACACTGGAATTGATATTCTTTACTCAGGAACTGTTGGTGCAGCAATGGAGGCGCTTGCAAATGGCATCCGTTCATTTGCTTTTTCTAACAAAAATGATACAAGCTGGGAGACTGCAGACGCATATCTTATTTCGATTGTAAAAGAGCTTCTTGATGAAAATCTTTCAATGGATCGCATTTGGAATGTGAACTTTCCAGGCTGTAAACTTTCAGAGTATAAGGGAATCTTGCGTGATCGTATCCCTGCAAAGCACCAGTTTTATCAGGACGACTATGTGCGTACAAATCATGCAGACGGAAGTTTCTCACTTCGCTCAAAGGGTGTAATGACAGAAAAGGCAGAGGAAGGTACTGATATCAGTGCGCTTCTTAATAATTTCATATCCATAGGTTCTGTGCGCTGCGCGGCACTTGGATATCAAAAGGATTAGGTAAATAATGGAAAAAAGAAAAGTAAAAATCTATTATACGTCAGATGTACACGGATATTTCTATCCGACATCATATGGTGACCGAGAGGTAAAACAGATGGGTCTGTTTGCGTGTGCGTCTGAATACAAAAAGGATGACGATACACTTGTGATTGATGGAGGCGATATGCTTCAGGGCTCTGCATATGCCTACTACAGCAGAAATATTCTTGGAAGCTGCGAATATATTGCACAGATGGTAAATGACTGTGGATATGACTTCTATACGCTTGGAAATCATGATTTTAACTATGGTCAGGAATATCAGGCCATTTACCGCAATAACCATAAAGGTATTTGTGTATGTGAGAATGTGCTTGACAGCGAGGGAAATATTCTTTATCCGCATATGATTCACACGATGAAAAACGGTGTGAAGGTAGGACTAGTCGGTATCGTAACTGATTATATCAATGTGTGGGAGAAAAAAGAAAATCTTGTTGGCATTCAGGTGGTTGATCCGTTTGAGGCTGCAAAAAAAGCATTAGAAGATTTACAGGGCAAGGTTGATCTAACGATATGTATTTATCATGGCGGCTTTGAGAGTGATTTAGAGACTGGAAAACGTTTGTCAGAGACGACTGAGAATATAGGTTACAAAATCTGTACTGAGCTTGGCTTTGATGTACTATTAACAGGTCATCAGCACATGCCGGTGGCAGGAAGAATGGTTAACGGCACTTACACACTTCAGCCGCTTGCAAATGGCAGAGAGTATGCCTATGTAGAAATTGATCTTGAGAAGGAAGCATTTTCTTCTGGAAACGCAACTTATCCGGCAACAATTACCTCCATCAATTCAAAGAAAGTTCAGCCAAACCCTGATAATGCAAAGGAATTGTGTGGGAAGTACAGTTTTGTGGAGGCTAAGGTACAGGAGTGGCTTGATGAGCCGCTTGGTCATCTAAGCAGACCGCTTTACCCAGAGGACAAGGTGAAAATGGCATTAGAAGGAAGTGGTATTGCCGATTTGATTAATCGCATACAGCTTGATGTATCTGGGGCACAGCTGTCCATAGTTGGACTTGCAAATGATATTGTGGGCTTTAATGCTTGTGTAACAACAAGAGATATAATTGCCACATATCCATTCCCCAATACTCTTGTAGTATGCCGTATCACAGGAGAGAAGTTAAGAGCAGCTATGGAACGTGCCGCAGAATATTTCGAGATCGACGAAAACGGCAAAGTAGTAGTAGCAAAGAGCTTCCTTTCTCCGAAGGTCGAGCATTATAATTATGATTACTTTGCAGGTGTTACGTGGGAGATCCACCCAGAGGCACCGATGGGAAAACGTATTCAGAATCTGTGTTACCAGGGAAAGCCAGTGCAGCCTGATGATGAGTTTACACTGTGCATGAATAATTACCGTTATAGTGGTGCAGGTGGCTATCCGATGTATCCAACATGCCCATTGGTAAAGGAAATTAATACAGAGATGGTAGAGATTATAATGGATTATTTCCGTACACATGGCACAGTTGCCATTGATTCTGAGAAAAATTGAAAATAGGTGTATAATAAATGTCAATTGGGAAAGAATACAGATGAAGCTAATTGTATAAAATGTTGACAAAATTTGAAATCTTTCCCAATTGTTTTGTAAAACTTAATGAATATGTAAAGAAAACGTAAGATTTTGTCAAATTTGCTTGACTTTTATCGCGTGTTGTATTATACTAAGCACATGTTGATGAGAACAACATACAAATAAAAAACGCGCTTCTAGCTCAGTTGGTAGAGCACCTGACTCTTAATCAGGGTGTCCAGGGTTCGAACCCCTGGAGGCGCATCAAGTACCGGTTTTGGAGACATATGAGCTCTGGGGTCGGTGCTTTTTTTGTTTTGCGAATTTAGAGTGGGGCGAGTGAACAGCACGAGGAGAGCGAAAAAAATAAATTGACATAAAAAGACTGTGCGCTATAATAATTAAGAAGAGTTTTGTATTATAAAAATAGTGCAATTAGACTATATTCGCGTGGGGGAAGGAATGAAAACTCGAAAAATAGAACAAAATGCGCGCAAAAATCATAAAAAATCATATTTTTTGATGATTGTCGCGTTTACAATCCTTTTTTTGACGGCAATCGGATGCCAAAAGGAGGTTGATACAAGCTTAGAAGCACAGTCTTCTATAGTGGAGTATACATGTATTTCAGATTCTGACAGTGATAAAAGCTTTTATGTGATTTTAAAGAATTACCATGGAGTCTACTGGGAGACGGTGATAGAGGGCGTATCAAAAGCGGCAAATGAAATAGATGCATCTGTATATCTTGGCGGAATCGACAATGAGACTGATATTGAAGGCCAGATTGAATTGATAGATGAAGCAATAGAAAGCGGTGCGAGTGGAATTTTGCTTGCACCGGCAAACTCGGATGAGCTTGTGGAAAGCTGTAAAAAAGCAAGGGAGAGTGGGATATATGTGGCATTGATTGATTCCTCCATTAATCAATGCGAATTTGATGCCTGCTATATGACAGATAATGTAAATGCAGGACAGATGGCGGCAAAGGAAATGCTTGGCTTATTAAAGGAAGCAGGCAATTTGCCGTCAGAGGAGCTTAAAGTAGGCATTATGCTGTCATCTGATACATCACAGGCGATGGTAAATCGCGTATCAGGTTTTTTAGAATACTGGTCTGGGCATTCACCAGAAAAATGGGAGATTGCACAGGACATTTACTTAAACGGCGGTAATGTAGAAAAAGCGCAGTCTGATGCGAGTAAGCTTATTGATCAGCATGAAAACCTAAAAGGTATTTTTGGGTGTAACAATACATCAACCATCGGCATAGCAGGTGAGCTTTTAGAAGAAAATAGAAAAGATATTGTTTTAGTTGGTTTTGATATGGCAGATATTACGGTTCAGATCATTCAAAATCCGGATTATTTTGCAGGAACACTTATGCAGAGGCAGGATCAAATGGGGTATCTTGGTCTTACTGCTTTATATGATTTTGTAAGTGGAGGTAGGTATGAACAAAAGTATTTTGATACTGGAGTGGTACTGATTGATGCGGATTATCTTAGTGGGAGGGAATGACCGTGAATGATCGAAGAAAGAGCAAAAAAAAGAGAAGAGGAATGCTCGTATTATATCTAGTAGTGTGTACTGCTGTAATTGTAATAGCCTATTTTCATCTAACGAAGATTGCAAAGGATTATAATACAGAGTATTTGGAGTTAATCAGTGGATTATATGCTGAAAAGATGAATGAAACTATAGATTATCTTCAAAGCTATGCAAAGGAAAATGTCAAAACAGTACGAAATATAGAGGAAAAAGAGCCTGGGGAGATATTAGCGCGTTTGGAGCGCGATCTTGATCAGACTGTTTTTTGTGATATAGGTTTTTTTGTGAAAGACGGTGAGATCTATGGCGATGCCTGTGCGGTGGCTGATCTTAAAAAGAATGGATTAGATGAACAGGTAAAAAAAGCAGAAGAATCATTTATTTCTGAACCATATCAGTCAAGCAAGAATGGTGGTATGGTTATGACGGTTGTTGCTATGGCGCCAGATGATGACAGAATAGATGCACTTTATGTATCTGTTATGATAGAAAATTTAAAAAAGCTTGGGATTTATGAGCTTTTGCAGGGCAAAGTCAGCGTTCATCTGCTAAAGGCAGATTCGGAAAATTATATTACATGTATTAGCGGTAAAGAATCAACATCAGGTATATGGAATAATCTGCTTCTTCAGCAAAAATATTTTAGCTATTACGATGGATATTCTTACAATGATTGGGTGCTTGATATGCGCATGGGGGTAAAAGAAGGCAGATTTACAGCAAATGTCAGCGGCGAGGACGCAACTATTTCATATCGAAGTATTTCGAGTATGCCGGGATGGTATATTATAGTACAGCTGGCAAATAAAAAAATTTCTAATATTACACAGTATTTTTCTGCTTGGGGTGTTGTGTATGGAAGCATTCTTATGTTATTTACGATATTGTATATGCTGACAATTCTTCTTATGGAAAAGAAGGATAAGGAAATATATAAAGGGTTGTCTGATACTGATGCACTCACAGGGCTTTTTAACCGCAGAGCATTTCAGACAGCTGTGGATGAAACCCTTTTAAAGAGGATATCGGGCGTTTTTATTTTTATTGATGTGGATAACTTTAAGGATTATAATGATAAGTATGGTCACGCTAATGGAGATTTGTGCCTGAAGCATTTTGCAGCTACTATGAAAAAATGTTTCCCTAAGGATAGTATTCTTGGCCGCTATGGAGGAGATGAGTTTGTTGTTTACATAAAGAATGCTGCGTCAGATGATGCTCATAGATATATGGACGAATTTCAAAGAGAAATTTCTCATTTGATGATGTCGGGCGGTGAGCATGTCATGGTGTCTGCCAGTGCAGGAGGAGTAGCCTTTATTGGCGAAGGAGAGGATTTTGTTTCTCTGTGCAGAAGTGCGGACAACATGCTCTACGATGTGAAACGAAATGGAAAAGGCACTTTTAAAATGAAGGGTGCGAAGTAAGAGGATAAGAAATTAAGGAAATTAAGAGACTAAAGAAATTAAGAACCCTAAGAGATTAAGAAATCTAAAAGATTAACAGACGTAAATTTAATGGAGAACATATGGAAAAACGGACAGGAATTTCCCTTCATGGAAATGTTGATATTAGTTATGTAAAGAGTTTTGAACTGCACGACATGGCAGTGCAGCATTATCATGAAGGATTTGAGATTTATTTTCAGGTAGATGGAAACCGCTTTTTCTTTTTGAAAGATAAGCAATATCTTTTAAAGAGGGGAGATATCGTTGTTTTGCTTCCATATGAACTCCATTATGGGGCAAGTGCGCAGCAGACGTACTATGAGCGGTATACGGTTAATTTTAAGGAAGCCTATTTTGAAACAGTTCTGGGCAATGAGGGAAAGCGTCTGCTTTTAAAGCTTCATGCAGGTGTGATGACACTGACAAAAGAACAGACAATACAAATGGAAGCGTTATTTCAAGATTTGTACAGCCGCAAAAAGAAAAAAAGTGTGTTGGACGAGAAGATTTTTTGTTGTGAGCTTGTGTTAATTCTTTCGCGAATTGTTGATTTTTGCAAGGAGCAGGAAACACAGGCGCACCGCCTTCCGAGTACGCTTACTTGTACGATTGACTATATAAACGATAATTGCGAAAAAAAGCTTACCTTGGATGAAATCGCAGAACAGTCCCATCTTGACAAATATTATCTGAGTCATTTATTTAAAAAGAATATGGGTGTTTCTGTTATGAATTATCTTACACATGTCAGAGCACAAAAAGCATACCATTATTTAAATCTGCCTAATATGAGTGTAGAACAGGTGGCTCAGAAGTCGGGATTCGCCAATTATGGGGCGATGGAGCGGGCATTCGAGAAAATTTATGCAGCTACGCCTATGCAGATTAAACAAAAAGAGAAAAATGAAAAAGCGAAAAGCCAAAAAAACTAAAACAAAAAAGCGAAAAGTAAAAAAAGATTAGAATAAAAAAGATCAAAACAAAAAAAGATGAAGACGAAAAATTGAAAGCAGGAAAGACAATAAAGAGAGAAAAAATAGCATAAAAAAGCAACAAATAAAGAAAAAAGTCCCCCTAAAAAATGATAACATGAAACCAGTCAAATAAAACAGGATGCAATCTTTCGGCAAATGAAATCGGGAAAAGTAGGAACGCTGAAAGAAAAGGCTACTGTAATTAGGGAGGTTTTCATGTGCAATAATTTTAAAATAACTGATTTTGCTGCCATACAAATGGCAGTTGATGCATGTGCAGCGGCTGGAGGTGGAACTGTTCTTATCCCGGAGGGCGAATGGCACACAGGGCCAATCCGCTTAAAAAGCCATGTTCATATCCAATTCGAGATAGGTGCAAAGCTTGTTTTCAGTGGTGCATTTGAGGAGTATCTTCCGGCAGTGTTTACCCGGTGGGAGGGAATTGAATGCTATAATTATTCGCCTCTTATCTATGCATTTCGGTGTGAGGATATCAACATAATCGGTGATGGTGTACTCTATGGAAATGGAGAGAAGTGGTGGCCATGGAAAAAACTTCAGCAGGAAGCCGCGAATGAGTTGTGCTATGCACAGGCAAATGGAATGCCAGTCGAAAAGCGAATCTACGCAACCGAAAAGGCAGCGCTTCGCCCTTCGTTTATCCAATTTATTCATTGTCAGGATATTGTTCTGTCCGACTTTACGATACAGGATGGCCCACAGTGGACGATTCATCCGGTGTACTGCGACCATGTAATCGTGCGAAATGTAACTGTTCTTTCAAAAGGACCAAATACAGATGGACTGAACCCGGATTCCTGTAATGATGTCCTGATCGAAGGCTGTCATTTTGAGACAGGTGACGACTGCATCGCAATCAATGCCGGTATGAATGAGGATGGTTGGCGAGTGGGACGTGTGTGTAAAAACATTACCATCAGAAACTGTACGATGAATGGTGGCCATGGTGGCGTCGTAATCGGAAGTGCGATATCAGGTGGCGTTGAAAATGTTCATGTATCGAATTGCATCATTAAAAATACGATGCAGGGCATCCGAATAAAGACAATGCGTGGCAGAGGTGGATTTATCAAAAATGCGATGTTTTCCGATATTGAGATCAATGAGGTATCCGATCAGGCGATACAGATCAATTCTTTCTATGAATTCAGCACAGTAAAACCGCTGACCAATACGCCATCAGAACTGACCGATATCACAATCGAGCGTGTACATGGTTGTGGTGCAGGCAGTGCGATTGAAATCAAAGGATTGCCAGAAAAGTCACTGAAGAATATTGTGTTAAAGGATATTGATTTAACGGCAAAAAAGGGAATAACGGTACTGGATACCGACAGTATTCAGATTGAAAATGTGAGAGTGGAACAAGAATAATGTAAGAGCAAAAGTAAGATGAGAGTAAAGTGAGAATAAGATAAGAATAGCGTTCGAATAAAAGAAAAATACAGTAAAAATAAAGCGAAAATATAGGAGGAAAAATATGCTGCGCTTATTTAAAACACATGAAGTTCGACCATGTACAGAGTTAGAAGGGCTCTGGGATTTTACAATGGAAGGAAATGAGAAACAATATCGGATGATGGTTCCAGGATGCATTGAACAACATCCAGATTTCTTGGATAAAAGAGGAATTGGCTGCTATACAAGAAAAATTGAAGTAGCACAGGATGGAAATCTTCGCTTTGAGTTTAAGGGAGTGAGCCATACAGCAGATGTCTACTTAGATAATGAAAAACTGGTTCATCATTACAATGCATTTACTCCATTTTCTGCAATCGCAAAGAATGTTCAGGCCGGAGTACATGAGTTAAAGGTGTATGTAGACAATCGTTTTACGCCGGAATCTGCCCTGCATGTTCCAAATGATTATTATACGTATGGCGGCATCACAAGACCAGTGGCAGTTGAACAGCTTAAGGATGTTTATATTAAAAATGTGCAGTTTGAGCCAATATATCAGGAAATGGGTGGTTGGAAAGCTCGAATCCGAATTATACTTTCAAATATATCGAAGGAAAAACATAGTGTGTCGCTTAGAGCGGTTCTTGCTCCGGATTGTTTGTATGAGGAAGATGGAACTCGTATGAATTTTCTAGACAAGAAGATGGGCGAAGCCCAAAATGTGAAAGAACTTTCCTGTTGCAAAACAATTGCAGCGGAAGAGGAATTGGTGTTTGAGACAGAGGCATTTTTTGACGGTATTCAGCCGTGGAGCAGTAAATATCCGAATTTATATCTATTTAAACTTATTCTTTCAATGAGCGGACGACCAGAAGATGATTACATAGACCGTGTTGGTTTTCGAGAGGTCCGCATTGTAAGGAAAAGATATTCTTGTAAACGGGGAGAAAATTTATTTGAAGGGTTTTAACCGTCATGAGGATTATGCGACAGTTGGATGCGCAATTCCATTCCAGTTAATGGTTCAGGACATGGATTTGATGCAGGAAATGAATGCAAATGCGGTGCGCACCTGCCATTACCCAAATGACGAGCGTTTTCTTGACCTTTGTGATGAGCGTGGGATGTATGTATGGGAAGAAAATCATGCAAGAGGCTTTGGCCTTGAGCGGATGCAAAATCCAAACTTTGATGTACAGTGTCGCGATTGTATTGATGAGATGATAGGCAACCATTTTAATCATCCATCCATCATTATCTGGGGAATTTTAAATGAATGTGCAAGTGAGACAGAAGAAGGAAGAGAAAAATATGCAAGACAATATGCGCAGATTCGTAGTCTCGATTCATCAAGACCGACTACATCGGCGACCTGCCGTCATTTAAAGGATATTTGTCTTGATTTGCCTGATATCGTGTCATTCAATATGTATTCGGGCTGGTACAAGGATGTTTCCATTGAGGAGACAAATGAAAGAGAGCTTGACTGGATTCAGAAAAGCGGTGGCAATGGCAAGCCTGTTATCGTCAGTGAATTTGGAGCGGCGGCAATTTATGGTTTCCGTGATCGGTCTCATTGTAAATGGAGTGAGGAAAGACAAGCCGATATCATTCGGGAAAACCTTGAGGTTTATATGAAAAATGAAGCAATCTGTGGCGTGTTTGTATGGCAGTTTGCAGATTGCCGTGTGACAGAGGAGGAATGGTTTTCCACGAGAGCACGCTGCCATAACAATAAAGGTGTTGTGGACGAGTATCGCAGACCAAAGTTCGCGTTTGATACAGTAAAAGAAATGTTTCAATCAAAATAATGGTTGAAAAAGCTGCTCTGGTAAATTTTCATCTGCTGTGCTATACTTTTTTTGTTGCCGTTTGTGTGTTGCAAGGCATGAAATTTTTCAAAGGGGATAGAAAGAGTATGAAGATAGAAATGAAAATGGAGATATGCGACATTGTCAAACAATTCTGCAATGAAGAACCCAAATCCATCGAGATCATTGATACAAGCCGCGGTGATGCTGATTTCAGAGAGGTGATTCTGGCAGAGGGAGCATCGGGACAAAAATATGTAATCAAGCTTGCGGATAATGATTTCACATTTCCAGAGAAAATTGAGATGTGGAAAAGGACCGTCGAAGCGTATCGCAGTCTTGGCTATTATTGTCCACGTATTTTTCACGATAGGACAGGGCAGTTTCCAAAAATTTCATATAAGGGTCATAATTGTGTTGCGTATCGAGAGGAGTATGCACCATATAGGTGTGTGCAGGAGCGAGGCCCCAAAATGACATATGAAACCACTTATCTGACGGATATATGGATTATGACGGCGAAAATAGCAGGAAAATACTTAGATTATGGAAAGTATCCGTCTGGCTATTGCCTGTTTGACACATTTTGCCCGAGCGATGAGGTGGACGAGGTCTTAGAAAATGCACTCAGCTGGAAAGAATATGCCGAGACGCTGCCGGAAGAGTTTACCGAACAGGTACAGCAAATTTGGCAGCTGTGGATGAAAAACAGAAGGGAGTTGGAGCAGATTTATCATACGCTTCCTACTTCTGTTTTTCAGGCTGATTTAAATCCAACGAATCTGTTGATTGACGAAAATGGAAAATTCGTTGGTGTATATGACTTTAATCTTTGCGGAAAAGATGTGTTCTTAAACTACCTGTTTCGAGAAATTTACGGCGAAGACTTTGAACCGGAAATTTCTCGAATTAAGGAAATGCTTCAGGTGGTCAGCAAGTATTACATATTTTCCGAAAGCGAAAAGAAGGCGGCGCTTATGCTGTATCGCTGCATTAAGCCTTTGTGGTTTACAAAGCTGCACAAGCTAAAAAGTCTGGAAGGTAATACCGAGGCGATAAAAAAGCATCTTGATGAGACACAGAAGAGCCTCACAGAGGAGATTGATTTTTCAGCATATATGTCTTATACAGGAAACTGAAAAATTAAGAAGAAATCAAGAAAATCGAAAAGAAAAATCGAGAAAAACCAGAAAGAAAAAATCGAAAAAGAATCAAGAAAAAATCAAGAAAGAGAGAAAGGCACTATCATGGAACTACAAAAAGGAAGACCAAAAGACACAGCGGGCAGACTGGAAAAAGAAATTCGCACCTATGATTTGTTAGATAAATTAGGTGTAGCATATGAGCGTGTCGATCATGCGCCAGCCATGACAATGGAGGTTTGCCAGGAAATCGACAAGGTATTGCAGGCAACAATCTGTAAAAATCTTTTCCTGTGCAATCGTCAGGAAACCAAGTTTTATTTATTGATGATTCCAGATACAAAGGTATTCCACACAAAGGATTTGTCTGCCAAGATCGGCTCTGCGAGATTATCCTTTGCAAAGCCAGAGTACATGGAGAAATTTTTGGATATCACACCGGGTTCCGTCAGCGTATTAGGACTGATGAACGATACCGAAAATCACGTTCAGCTCTTAATTGATGAAGATGTATTAAAGAGTGAATTTGTCGGATGCCATCCGTGCATCAACACATCCAGCATCCGTTTTCACACATCGGATTTGATCGAAAAAGTGCTTCCAGCGGTGAATCATGATTTTATCATGGTTACGTTATAAACATAGTTACAGGAAGGAACTGTTTGAATTCACAAATTGTTTTTGTGAATATTCCCAATATTAAATTCACTTGACATAATTATTAAAGCATTCTATACTTAAAATAAATTAAGAAAAGGTAATGATGCAGATTCGGACGATAGCAAGTCGATAAGATAATGCAATTAAGAATTGCTATAATTTGCATCGTTACAAAATACGACTACATAATTAAATATAGAATGGAGGCGGATTTATGGCAAGAAAAGCAGTACGTCTGTCAGACATAGCAGAAAAGTTAGGTGTCAGCACCGTAACGGTTTCCAACGCGCTTGCCAATCAGCGCGGCGTCAGTGAGGAGCTTCGTGAGCGAATCAAGGCGATGGCAACAGAAATGGGGTATCAGGCACCGGGCTCGCAGGCAGCATCAAAGACAGCAGTGAATATTGGGGTACTCGTTCAGGAACGGTATCTGGGAAATGGTTCATCCTTTTATTGGAGACTTTATCAGGAGCTTGCGGTTGCCTGTGCGGCACATAACTGTCTTTTGGCATTCTGCGTGTTAAAACCAGACGAAGAAAAAAATATTGAAATTCCGGTCATGATCAGCGATCATCGTGTGGACGGACTGATCGTGATGGGTGAGATCAGCAGGGCTTATCTGCGCAAATTAGAGAAAGAAGCAGGAATGCCGATGATCTTTTTGGATTTCTATGCGGCAGAATTTGATGTGGACTGTGTAATTTCCAATAACTTCTACGGTATGTATACAGCAACCAGACATCTGGTCAAAAAAGGTCATAAAAAAATTGCATATGTCGGAAGCGTTAAGTCCAACAGCAGCATTGCCGATCGCTATTTTGGCTATTTAAAGGCGGTGCGCCAGTATGGCCTTGAAGAGCGTGCAGATTGGATAGTGGAGGATCGTGTGCCGGGAACGATGGAGATCATCGAACCGAAGCTGCCAAAGGACATGCCAACTGCGTTTGTCTGCAACTGTGACCAGACCGCCAGCATGTTGATCCATGAACTCGAGAGTAACGGATATCGCGTACCGGAGGATGTGTCAGTCGTAGGTTACGACAATTTCTTATTTATGCCAGTATGCGACATTGCGATTACTACCTATGGTGTTGATATGCCGGAAATGGCAAAGGCTGCGGCAGAGCGCATTATCGCGAGAGTTAAAGGACTCGATAAGGGACCAGGCCGTCTTAGCATCATAAGTGGAAATTTGATTGACAAAGAGAGTGTAAGAGCATTGATATAAATAACTATTCAGAATAAAATTTGCAAAATATCAAAAAGAGCAGGTATAGGAAAATACCTGCTCTTTTGTTGTTGAAAAGTTACAAATTGCAGTAAAATTTAACATTTAACATGTTAAATGAAAGAAAAGTAACATGTTAACATAAAAATGTTAAGTAACAAGGTAACAAAACACTATCTTTTTGACGGGGATAAAATGGGCGTGAGAAATATATATACACGTTCTATACAAATAACAACTAAAAAAACAAAAAATAATATGCAAAATAGTAAAAAGCCTATTGACATGACAGAAAAAACGTGTTAACATTTAGCTACGAGTTAACCATTAGCAAGGAAACAAAATTCTAAATTAGTGTAAAGTTTATGTTCAGAATGATGTTTTACAATGGTTTTGAATCAGCCTGTTTGAAAAAAAACAGAGAAAAGTGAAAAGTTCCAGAATGAAAAAAGGAGGAGAAAATCTTGAGTAAACCAACAAAAAGGAAAAAAACTCACTGGACGAAAAATGATACCGAGTTAACAATCATGGCGCTGCCTACCACGATCTGGTACATTTTGTTTTGTTTCTTGCCGATGTTTGGCTTGATTATTGCATTCAAAAATTACAAGGTTATTGGTGGAAAGAGCTTCATCTACAATTTGATTCACAGTGAGTGGGCTGGTGTTAAGAACTTTATGTTCTTAATTAAATCAAATGATTTGTTCGTAATTCTGCGAAATACGATTTTATACAATCTTGTATTTATTGTACTTGGTATGGTCGTTTCTGTAGGACTTGCAATTATGATCAGCCTGATGCGCAATAAGAGAGCGTCAAAGGTATATCAGACGATGATGTTTTTCCCATACTTCATGTCATGGGTTGTAGCTTCATACTTTTTGGATGCCTTTTTAAATCAGAACAACGGTTTGATTAACAACATGTTAAGAAACAGCGGACAGCAGCCGATTCAGTGGTACATGACTGCAGGCGCATGGCCGGCTATTTTGACTTTTATGTATTTGTGGAAATCAACAGGATACAATATGGTTATTTATCTGTCTAGTATCTCTGGTATTGATACAACTCTTTATGAAGCAGCCGTTATGGATGGTGCAAATAAGCGACAGCAGGTATTTCACATTACACTGCCGTGTTTGAAGAACGTTATTATTATGATGTTCATTTTGAATGTTGGTAAGATTTTCTACTCTGACTTTGGATTGTTCTATCAGCTTTCACAGGGAGCAAGTGGTTCGATCTTTAAGACAACAGCAACCATCGACACATATATATACAATGCACTGCGCTCTTCCACAATAGGAATGACATCTGCTGCAGCATTCTTCCAATCTGTTGCATGTTGTATCACCATCATTCTTGCCAATGCAATTGTTAAGAAGTTCGATGAAGATAGTGCGATTATTTGATGGAGGTACGAAAATGGCAAAAAATAAAAAAGATCTTGATTTGGCAGATTCTTCTAATTTAAACCAAATAAAAAAGTCGACGAATGTTGTTTTTAATATTTTGTTTGTGATTCTGGCACTGACTTGTATTATTCCGGTCGTGTTCATCTTTATCATTTCGATCACCTCAGAGCAGTCAATTAAGATGAATGGATATCAGTTTATTCCTGAATCTTACTCACTTGATGCATACAAGTTTTTGTTCAGAGAGGGTGAAATGATCCTTAGAGCACTTGGTGTTTCTGTTTTGGTTACAGCAGTTGGTACGACACTTGGTGTTATTTTGACAATGCTGATGGGATATGTGCTTTCAAGAAGCAACTATAAGCTGAATGGCTTTTTTACAATGGTTGTATTCATCCCGATGATTTTTAATGGTGGTATGATTTCATCTTATGTTGTAAATACACAGCTTTTAAATTTGAAGAACAGCATCTGGTCGCTGATTTTACCGCTTTGTGTTTCTTCATTTAATGTTGTAATATGTAAGACATTCTTTAAGACGAACATTCCGGAATCAGTTATTGAATCGGCACAGATTGATGGTGCGACGCAGTTCCAGATTTTTGGAAAGATTGCGCTTCCGTTATCAAAGCCGCTTATGGCAACTATCGCATTGTTCTTAACCTTTGGTTATTGGAATGATTGGTTCCAGTCTTCCTTGTACATCAGCAATACAAATCTGTATTCCTTACAGGCATTGCTTGATCACGTACAGAGAAATATCGAGGTTATGGCAAATAATCCATCCCTTGGACTTAGTACAGCACAGTATATGAACTCAATGCCAAAGGAAGGTGCACGAATGGCGATGGCTATTATCATCATCATTCCAATCGCATGCTGCTATCCATTCTTCCAGAGATATTTCATTTCTGGTCTTACAGTAGGTGCAGTAAAGGGATAATGTAAGAGAATCATACTGAAACATTTTGATACCAGGGTCAAAAGCTCCAAAAGCCGTTCGTGCTTGCACGATAAGACTTTTGAGCTTGGAACCCGCAAAAACATGAGGATGCAACGATTTTCGAAGAAAATCAGTGAATCCGAATGTTTTTAGAATTGCGAAAGTTGCATAGCAACGGAGCAATTCGTGGGTATCGGTTGGGGGCAAAATACTTTTAGACCCCAACATCATAATTAATTTCCCCAAAGGCAATATTTTATAAAATCTTGAATAACGTCGGGATGATTTTTGTCGGTGCAGACAGAAAGAGAAGATCCGTCTGAGAGAGGAAGTTTAGACGAAAGGTAACTGTCATCAAGCGAAATTCCGGTATGGATTTTGTTTCCGTTCCCATCAATGGCTGTTAAAAGACGGTTTTCCTTTTCAAGTTTTTCATATAAATCTTCAGAAAGAAAAGAAGAAAGATCAAGGCAGGCATTTTGTGCCGTGTAGTAGGAAAACATTTGTGGAACTGTAATTAAAACGTCTACCGTATCGGTTGCAAGAAGCGATGTTAACTTAATGTTTGATGCGGTGTTATAATACTGGTCATAAACTTCTTTGTTGCTGTCATCAACAGATAAAGAACAGTCAAAAATAGTGTTTTGTTTCCAAGTTTTGTCAAAGCCATTGTTTTCTTCAAATTCCTTTTGAACAACAGAAAAATCAGAGGAGAGAAGACTTGTTTCATTTACTGTTACGCAGTAAAGCATGGTATCCTGAAGGTTACGGTAGATGCATGCGCCTGCTTCATATAAAAGAAATATGACTAGAAAAAATGCAAAAATCTGGAGCTTATAATATTCCCAGATATACCATATACGATCTTCAATGCTCATCTGTTTTAATTTTTCAAGCTCAGTTTTAAAGGTTTTATTTGTATTATTTTGTTTCAATGATGTTCCTCCTCAAAATCAGGAATCGGATAAATAAAGGGGATCCTGATCTGTACAATATTTTCATAATATGGAATAGAAGAAAAGGTGATTTTGGCCGTTTCTCCGTAGAAAAATACGAGTCTTTGATAGACATTATTAAGACCAACATGCTTTTGTCCGTCTGTACCTGTGTGTAAAATTTGTGTCGCTCTTTCAATATCAATTCCTGCGCCATTGTCAATCACACGAAGATATAACCATGGATCATCACGGTAAACTTCAATTTTTATGGATGGCACATCGAGATAGCTAGAACTGTTGTCAAGCCCAAAACCATGACGAATAGAGTTTTCAACAAGCGGCTGAAGAATGATTTTTAATATTTCATAAGAAAGCAGTTCCTTTGTAATGTCGCTCGTAAAGCATATCTTATGGCTAAAACGGTAATTCATTATATTAACATAGGCCTGAACGTGTGCAAGTTCCTTTGAGATTGAAATCAGCTCGCCTCCAAAATTAAGACCAATTCGCATAAAGTCAGCTAAATTTTGAATCATCATGGAGGCATTTTTAGTGTGATTGCTGTAGACTTCCATATTGATATATTCAAGCGTGTTATATAGAAAATGTGGATTAATCTGCTCTGAAAAAAGTCGTATCTCAGCATTGTATTTGGCTTGACGCTCCTGCTTAATCTGTTCGATTTGCTGCTGAATTGTCTGATACATGGAATCAAGCGATTTACTTAGCTGACCAAGTTCATCTGACTGAGTTAAAATCTGACTTGAATCATAAGTCTGATTTTCAATAGCAGACACAGCACTGATCAATTTTGAGAGTGATCTGGTAATCAGATTGGAGGCAATCAGTGTACCAACAGTGATTGTCAAAAGTACAACTAAAATAGCAAGATACAGATAAGACTGAATAGTGTGAAGTGATGACAGCAGCTGATCCATTGAAATTAAATTGGCCAGACACAGCGATCTGTTTCCAATTCGGTTTAAAATCAGATAAGCATCTTTTTGCTTAATTGTAAGGGCATCCTTGCGATTTGGCAGAGGACGAAATACATCACTGTCAGGCAATTTTGTATTAGTTCTTGAGGCATCTGCGATAAGATTACCGGAGTCAAGCAGATAGTAAGATCCTTCTAAGCTTCGATTACTATAGGTGTGAAGAAAATCGCGAACCATTTCCGCATCAAGTAAGAGAAATAAAATGGCATCAGACGATTCAACGCTGTCTGCTACAATCACAATGGTCGTATTTTCCATATAAGTGAGAGGAATGGCAATAGGAATTACAGTCTGCTGATCTAAAAAAGGGCTCGTCTGCGCAGGAAGTATAGTTATACCGCATATGGATTCAGCTTGATTTCCAAGTGTATAGTCAGTAGTTGTAAAAAGCTTTTCACTAAAGCGGTGATAAACCATTCCTGTTTTGCTTGTAATTAAGGCAGAACGAATAAATGAATATGATACATACAGATCATGAAGTGTATCCTGAAGATCACTGTTAAGTTTAGTGTAATCTTCATTTTTGCAGCGGCGTATTCGTGAAAACTTATTCTTAAATTCAGTTGTTCCGCAAATATCAACAAATCTCGTTGTGATAGAAGAAAGTGCACCTTCAAATGCCTGCGCCGTGCTGGCTGTGTTATTTTCAGCACGTGTCAGTGCGTGCGATAAAAAGTAATTTCGTAAAAAGATTTGTGACCCCAGGCTGATGAAAAGCAGGCTTGCCACAACAATAAATGTAGTGGCAAACCAACTTTTTATCATGATATGGCGTGAGGGCCGAAAATGATCAATAAATTTTTTCAATTGTTTCATCGTCATATAAAAATGTTGTATTGTGGTCTGTACTATCGGTTTTGATAGTCAGAAGGAGAAATTCCAGTGACATTTTTAAAAGCTCTTGAGAAAGAGCGGTAGTCTTGATAGCCGGTCGCATAGGCAATTTCGCTGATACTAAGCCGCTGCTCTAAAAGAAGCTTTTTGGCAAGATCTGTTCGGGCATTCAGTACGTAATCACGGAAATTTTGTCCGGTTTTTGTTTTAAAGTAAATCGTAAAATAAGATTCACTTAAGTTGACAGTGGCAGCTACATCCTTTGCTTTTAAATTACTGCTGATATGGTTTTTTATATATTCTTTGGCAGTTTCAATAATAGGATCTGAGGATTTCTTTTGCCGTTTATAGCTTTCTGAAAGCGACAGAAAACCAGCTGTCAGCCATTCAATTAGTTCTGTGATTGTGTGACATAACAGCACATCATCCGGGCGTATAGGCTCTTCTGGCGAAAGTTCTGTGTGTTTTGCAAGAAAGCGCACACGGATGTTTGTCAGTACGTGAATACACATGCCGCGGATAAAATCAGGCGGAGGCAGTTGTGTAAAAAAGAGCGAATGTACAAATTGGGCACAACATCTTTTTATTTCATCAGGATCATTGTGCTCAATGCAGGTAATCATTGGATCATATGCAATTGATGAAGGAGAAAATGAAGGCTTTTGGTGGCAGACCATGGTATCGTCATATACATCATTTTCACGTTCATATATGTGATAAGATAATGCGCGAAGTGCGTCTGTGTAAGCGACAGCAGCTTGTTCAGTCTGATCGGCAAGTGTACTGATAGCAGTATAAAAACGGATACCAGTTTGCTGCTTTAAATGGCAAAGTATATTTGCAATAGGTTCTCGGATTGCACAAAGCTCCTTATTTTGAGTGTCAGAAATAAGAAGTACAAGCTGCTTTTCACGAAGAATCCAGGCTTCAATAGACTGGTCAGAAAAAGCACTGATAAATAGAGGCTTTGCCAGTTTAAGCGCATGCAAGAGCTTGTCACTTGAGGTTGCTGCTGAACAGACAATAACGCGATACGGATTATCAAACAGCGTAAGAGAAAGCATCGTGCAGCGCCGTTTTATGTCACTGTCATCGCGAATCTCATTTAATAAAAGCTGATTCAAAAAGAAAATTTTAGAACTTTCCATTAATTCATCTAAATTTTTAGCAGCAGAAGAAGAATGATGATGTGAGAGAATCTCAGCATATTGACGAGATAGCTCATCCTTAAATTCTTCAATCTTTAACGGTTTTAAAAAATAGCCGTTTGCACCATAGCGAATTGCTTTTTGTGCAAGGTAAAAATCGTCATATCCGCTTAAAATTAAAAAACGACAGGTGATTCCTGCAGCTTTAGTTTGGCGGATTACCTCAAGTCCATCAATTTGAGGCATTTTAATATCAATTATAACAAGATCCGGGAGATAGCTTCTGATTAAATTAAGTGCATCCTGGCCGTTAGAAGCAACAGCTACTACCTTAGCATGATATTGCTCCCAGGGAATGGCATTTTGGAGCCCGTTTCGAATGGCAGCCTCATCATCAGCAAGCAGAACCCGGATAGAAATGGATTCCATGAAAGTTCCTCCTTGTTTTGAAATTTCTGGTTTTGTATGTTTGTTATGCACATATGCTAGTGTCATTTTAACATGAATGGAGCAGAAAAGCAACTTTTAAACGTAAGCCAATATTTATAGCAAAGCCCGAAGGTGAATGGATTTCACGAGCCGGACACTTGGAGCAGGTCTTTCAAAGT